>Ga0307508_10001094_pt1 | contig 31377 bp, 47 predicted proteins | sample 9_EM_MG_FD_203089 | JGI IMG/M metagenome (GOLD analysis project Ga0307508, IMG submission 203089) | Populus trichocarpa ectomycorrhiza microbial communities from riparian zone in the Pacific Northwest, United States - 9_EM | ecosystem: Host-associated > Plants > Roots > Unclassified | place...
ACACCCCCCCCCCCCCCCCCCCCCCCCCCCCCCCCCCCCCCCCCCCCCCCCCCCCCCCCCCCCCCCCCCCCCCCCAAAAAAACGTAGTTTCCTGCTGAGCGCATATTGCTATCGTATCACGTGAAAATACGTATTTTGACCGTTTTAATACGCGTGCAACGGGAAACTACGTTTTTTTTTACCCTCCCCTTGACTACATATAAGTACGACTACACGGTGTATTCATTTATTTATTTTTGGAAATGACGTTTGGACTCTGGAGCGAAGGCTTGCCATGCGATTTGTCGACCAAGGTACATAGAGAAATTTCCTTCAGGCTGTGGAAGAGGCACCTGGCGCCACGCTGCATGTCACCAGCCACAGCCACAGCTGGCGCCATGTAACAATCGTCACCAGCCACAGTCACGGCTGGCGTCACCGTCTGCTGCCCCGCCTAGATACACAACCAACGAGAACAAGTTCAGCTCCAGCAACTCTCTCCTGCCACACCCCTCGCGACTGCACACAGCCATCTCTACCTCATCAACTTATCCCTAGTGCTTTTTTTTTACAACTGCATACTTCCAATCGTCATGTGGGAAGACAACAATCCCCTCTCCTACAATGAGTCGTCGCCTACAGAGTCGCACTTCCCGCCATACGAAGATCCATCTCCCCCGGCTTCCCGAGACTCCAATGATGACCATGGTCCGCCCAACTTCATTACTCGCGCCAACCGCACCCCTTCAGAGTATTCCCAAAAACCTGCTGACGGCTCTGACGACTCTGACGACTCTGACGATGAGGAGTACCGACGGATGAGGAAGGAAAAGGGTTACAGCTCTCGCGTCGAGCAGATGCTGCTGGAGGACAAGAACGTGCCGATTGTCATCGCGGATGCGGGGAAAAACCATGAGGGCAGTGGAGGGTTTATCGTCTACACCATCTGCACAGGGGTGAGAATCTGCGATGCTTCTGCGACAGCTCTTCGAAGCTCGCAACGAGCTCGATTACAGACGCTGACATGGTGTAGGATCTTGAAGTTCGCCGACGATACTCAGAGTTCGAATCTCTACGTAGAAACCTGTCGCTTCTGCATCCTTGCCTTATTGTCCCACCAATTCCGGAGAAGCATCAAGTTTCGGATTATGTCGCGGCGCCTACCAGCGCAAAGGAGAACGTGAACATCATTGATCATCGCAAACGGATGCTGGGTGTTTTTCTGCAGCGATGCGCTCGGATGAAAGAGATTCGATATGACAGTGTGTTCCAGCGCTTCTTGGACCCTAACGCGAGCTGGGTATGATTTATTTATGCTTGAGTCGTAAGGTCATCGCTAAGAGTATTGCAGAGCGAAGTGATTATGTCGCCGCCAATCTCAGCACTTCCCAAGCACCACCTCCGCGCCCCGCCCCTTAACCCCTCAGAACCGACTCATGCGCATCAGTTTCTCCCCATACCATCTGCGTCGGCCAAACTCAGGCCTAGCAGCAGTCCTCCGTCGACCTCTCACGGCAATCCTCCTGGAAACTTTGGCCGTTTCCCACCGCTGAACCACAATCTCGCGGAATCCGAGCTCGACCCGTATTTTAACAACTACGAGACCTCTACCAGGGCTTACGAATCCCTGCTTACTGGGTCCATCGAGCGTGTGAACCGTCGCATCCTGAAGCGACTACAGGAATTGTCCTTGGACTACAATGAACTTGGTGCGAGATATAACGCGTGGTCACTCTCGGAATCCGGGGATCTAGTGACTGCCATCGAGAAGGTTGGGCAGGCGGTGGATAGCACGTACATCGCGACCGAACAGCTTTCAACTGTTCTCGGTAGCAGCTTCGCCGAGCCTCTACGCGAGAGTGCGCAGTTTGCTGGAGTCGTTCAGAGGGTGCTGAGATACCGGGTTCTAAAGCGGATACAAGAGGATATGACGCGAGATACGCTTTCGCAGAAAAGGTCACTCCTGGAGAGTCTGGAGAAATCTGAGAGGGAGGCGAAGAGGATCGAACAATATCTTCACGGCGGTAGTTCTCATGGGTCCCCAAGGACATCCAGCGAGCGAGATAGTAGCAGTGGAAGAGATCCCGAAATCGAGTCGCTTGATTCTGCTGATGATTCTCCTGAATTCCCGCCAACACACGAGAACGCCCGGCCGCGCAGAAAGTCCGCTACTGGTCGCTCTCCGACTTCAGCAGCTGGTCATAAGAAGAGCAGCTCGTACTCGGCGGCGCCCAGCACCTCTTCGAACATCTTCGCCAAAGGCTTCGGAAAGTTGAACTACGCCATTCACGGGATTGTCGACGTTGACCCGGAACGGACTCGGCGAGACAATATCGGTAAAACACGCGAGTTAATAGTACAGCTGGAAGGGGCAGAGAAGGCTGTAGAGAAGGATGTGGAGGAGGCCGGAAGAGCGGTACTGAAAGACCTCAGGCGGTTCCAGGCGGAGAAAGTCAAGGATATGAAGCATGTCATGAGGGAATACGCAAAAGTGCAGATTGAGTGGGCCAAACGCTGCCAGGAATCGTGGGAGGATGCGGAAGCAGAAGTGGCGAAGATCCAAACCAGATAGGATTAGAAGGGTCGTGGTTCTGCTGATTCGAGCAATATTCCGATTTCTGAGGCGTCAAATTCTCTGCCGATTCCTGCTGCTTTGATGACTGAGCCAGTTCCTACTCCACGGCCTGTTGCGGTGGATCATGCGGACGCGGATTGGGATGGTTGTCACAGCACGACCTTGTAATGGAGTGAGGGGTGTTCGTTTGTGCTTTGTGTTTACTTGCGACGGTTTCTGGGGGTGGGGATGGGGACATGTTTCTGATATGGCTAGATGTCGTTTGATATCTGTACTTGTGTAGTATGGGAATTGCTTGTACCTGGGTCGCAATTGAGAATCGCGCCGCATCTCTAGTAGCACTCATAGCTCAGCGAATTGACATTTGTAGTGTAAAGTACGCGATAATATATACCGAGCTCTGTCCACACTTTTGCCCATATTCTACCTTTCGCACACAGTCTAGAAACCTGGGGGATTGACGCGCTGACTGACTCTCGTCCACTTTGGTACCTCTGTTCGCCATCATCAGCCCCACACGTTTCCACCACCATCGCCAGGAGGAGGGCTTACTGTGCACCCCCTTTCGGTACCCCCGGGCATTGCGCGCAAAGATAGTGTATTTATCCTTTGGTTCCATCTCCGCTTCGGTCGGCATCTCAGCCTTCCACCGCTCCACCGCCGCAATGGTGACACCCTGTTTCTTTAGCGCGTTGTCGACGCAATCGACGATCCGGTCAACTCGTCGCATTCGTTGCCGGTGGCGGTATTTCTGAGGAGCCGACATGCGCCATGGGATCTTCCTATGGTAGATATTAGCTGGGAGCGAGGGTTTCAAGACGGTTGACGAGGCAGTACCAGAGGAGGCCGCCGAGAAGCGGCTGTGAGGGTTTGAATGCGCCGAACATTATAGTGTGTCGTGGGGGGCGTGCAGGCTGTCTGGCGTCGCGAGGACGGAGGCCGTGGATAATCCGGAAGACAGAGTTAGATAAAGATGCGGCTCAAATGATGAGTCAGCGGATTGGCAGATCTTAATCAGAGCTAAATTTCTTTTACCGTTTTGGTGGGGCGGAGTGAGGAAAAGAATATCGGACCGGTCAACTCCAATTAACCCCCATCGACTATAATGGATGGAATGAATTGATGGATTGATCTGACGAGATTGACGATACCGCTACTTCCGCCGCTACATCCCGAATACATACCAAGGAAGCCGGAATCCTGAGGAACCGGAGTACGAATCGATCCCCTAAGAAGTACAAAAAGGAAACCACATGAGTCCAATCAACCGCAATTCTCCGGAGCACGTCCTGTCATCCCGTTTATGCGTCGCGTCGTGCAGAGCCTTGTCGCTGCCCGGCATCTCCTGCTGTCGCCTCCATTCCCCGTTGCCGTCATCTCGAATCCTGCCACTGTTCACTACCACCGCCGACCTGCGATGACATTGGCCCCGATGGGATGGGAGAGTGGCTGGGTGTGTACCGCTTGTCGGCGGCATATTTCACCCGGGTCATCTCCCTCCACCCAGCTACCGATGGCTCCGCAACAGCGCAGGAAACTTGGGCGAAGGGGAATCCACACGCTTACTCATGAGTTCGAAGAACTGGGGTTTGCCGCGAAAGGTGCGGCGAAGAGCACGAGGAAGCGGCCACATCGAGGACTGACGGAAGATGCGGTGCCGGTTGTCCGACCGGGGTTGCGGCCACTCTTGGAGTTTGTGGAGGACATAATGCAGCTCTCACACGAGCTGCCAGAAGGGCTAGGGGTGAGGGGGCGGGACAATTTTGGACGGCTACAACGAGAGTCTGATGTGACAACGCTCGGCACACATCGCCTCGTCGACCAGCCTGATTACAGGAAGAATTGGAAGCTGTGGATAAGTCTGCTGATGTTCAGAAAGCGGGTGTATCAGGACCGTGGCGTGAAGGATGTATGGAAGGGGATGCGAATGCGGCGGGTTGATCTACCGACGGAGGGGAAGGATTCCGATATTTTGTGGGGGATCTTCGTAGCCACGGCGCTGAAGGATGACACTTTTGCGGAGGAGCTGGTTGATTACGCGCATGATCTCTCGGAGCGGACGAACGGAATAAGACAGTGGTCGCGACTGTACGATCAGATCGTTTTCCATCACCTCGTCAATCTGACGCCGAGAGCATTGGCCTGGCATTGGCGACTGTTTCCCACATTCACATCCCGGTCGTGGGCCAGGCTCCTTGCGGTGGCGACAGAGGTACAGCCGGATGAACTGGGGCATCATTTTGGGCGATTGATACATGCGACAGTAGCAAAGCCGCGGGCGTATAAGGGGGTGATCCAGCACCTGTGCGGTGCTGGGCTGTTCCTCGAAGCGTTGCGTTGGCATCGGCATTTCATGCTGGTCCACGATCTACCGCGGGACTCTTCCGCGGCTGATGACTTGGTGGCGTGGACGGCCAGCAGAGGCTCAATACGCGAACTGCAGTCACTGATGTGGAGTTTACACTCTGCAGGCATACGGATGGTCGAGTCCACTTTTGTGGCTGCGATCACTCGGAGGCGAGCACCAACCGAGGCGCTCGATATGTTGCTCGAGCCCGGGCGCGGTATCCCCACAAGCGCTATGGGAGACACATTCTGGAGCGCCCTGTTCGAAACGTCCCTATCGCCTACCGATGTATTTGAGTATGCGCTGCTGCACGGGAGAGGGTGTGTTGTAGGTGTGGCTACACTCTGGAAAGCGATGGGGGCGCTCGAGCGTAACATGAGGGATACGACACATATGCTGGAGCTTGCTGGACTCGGCGTACAGCTGGAGCCCACTGATATCCAGACCCTGTCTTCTCACTTTGCTACGGAAAAGCCGAACACCCACTCCGAACCAAACACAGCATTACAACTTCTCCTCCAAAACCACCAAATCCACGCCTCCTTGGGACTCCTGGAGATTCTGCAGGAGAGAGGAGTCCATCTCACCTCTGATTCCACCACTCTGATCGTGCAAACACTGCTTCGACCCCGACGCCCCGGAAAGAATCCCTCCACTGAGCCACACATTTTTCCGCCGGGCAAAGACATCGACACGGTGATAATGATCCTCCTTTCCCTTCACCGTTCCGGAACCAACATCCCGCCGCGCCTTTGGAGCGAACTGTTCCGACGTTTGGGCAAGGCCCAGCGCCTCGACGATCTTGAACGACTAATCTTCACACTCATCGGCATCTACCGCCGCCATGATGTCCCCATCGCGAGCAAGGCCAACCCTCTTCGCCAGTTGTTCGGCCCCACCCTGCTCAGAGCCGTGGTCGAATGGGGCTTCCTGCACCATGAGGAACCCACTTGGGGTGTTGGTCTCGTACGCAGAATGCGCGGGTCGGGTGTGCACGTCGATAACAAGAGTGTCGCCCGCGCGGTCAGGATTAGAGCCAGGGAGCTGGATCTGGATTTGGAGAAGGCGGGAGTGTTGCTGAAGGAGGTTGTGAAGGTGTGGGGCGAGGAGCTGGGGAGTGTTGCTATTCTGATGCAGGATATTGAGATATGGGAAAGGAGGCAGTGGGAGATGGAGGACGCGGAATGGGTTGGCGGGGGTTTGAAAGTATAAATCTTATCTGCCGATGTAGCATTTTCGGCATTCTGAAGTCGTATGTATCATGTATCTACTGTCGTCTGGTGGGAACCGTATCGGCAGATGTATGAAAGTACGTACCCTTGTTGAAGAAATGGGGGTATCTTTTATACTGTAATTCGACTGTATTCCTATCTCGCACTGCGAAATGCAGCAAAAGTAAATGCCATATCGGGATGGTTGAGAATTTCCCAAGCGGGTGGAAAAGTGACACTTTTTGGAGTAAAAATGCGCACAGTGTGTAGTATATACAGATCTATTGACCTGGGAAGCCGAAGAAGTAGCTTACCTGTTTTTCTAAACATGTCGTGAGATAAATGCAAAGATGTCAGGTTGTCTGGAAGACCCACGTTTTCTCGTCGTTGCTACACCGTTTTCTTGGCATCTCTGACCGTTGGAGAGCGCGCGAGGACTGTACATATGTAGTTCATCGAGGCTAGGGTCGAGGTTACGGCCGATGGGCCAATGGGTTCTACAGGAAGGAAATTTCAACCCTCGAACGACAGAATACTTGCTCGTATACTTCCCAAGTAGAACCCGCACTCATGGCTTTACGATCGATTGCTAGAAATGGCAGTAAAACGCCAAGAAAACGGTTCGGCCTTCTCCATCGTTGAAAGCATTCGCAACATATGGGCTTCAAACCACTTGTATGATGCAGCACCATGCCAAAAGCATTGTGCCCAGCGACACGAGATGCGGCCCGAGCACGGGTAACGTCATTGAAAGGTACATTTGCATATAATGTTGATTTTTTTTCGGGATTATTTAAGATATGGACTTGTAGATCGCGCCTTTCAAAGAAATTGTCGTGCGATGGCTTCCCCACAGGCACCACATATTTAGAAAAGACCTCCTTTTTGGTGTAGTTAGGGCTAGGGACAAGCCTGCTCGAGCCGCACTTTGCGAGAGGGTTCGAACCGTGACCGGAAAGAGCTCGTAATCTCGAGACGATGGGGAGGCTCGTAGTATTAGCGGGTAAGGTAGTGTGCCATATCGAACAAAAGATGATTGCTAAGTATGCCACTACAATTGCAGTCGTCCCCCCCCGGAGTGGTCATGGTCCTTCCCGTGCCCGGACCCATCCTTGAGCTCGTCAACCTCCAATCGCCAGCGGTCACTCCGCACCTCTGGCCACCACCACCCACGGACTACGGACCCAGAATGCCCACACATAGGTACGGATGTCTGCATAATCACCCACACCCCTTCCACGAACAGGGTATTGAATCACCGAGTCGTGGTGGGGAATGCATTTTTGATATAGGAGCTATTCCAGTGGAAGTCATACTTTTAAGAGGGTCTAAAACGGCACTGCGATTAATACGTGGTCCGCGCCCTGAAGTTCGAGTGAGCCGCCCGAAGGCTTTGCGGCCCGGGCTGGTGTCCAAGAAAGCCGGTAGTAGTAGTACTGCAAAGGCTGATAGTAGTAAAATAGTGCCGTAAAAGCAAAAGAGTGCAGGTAGTGGCAGTAAAAAGAGCGCCAATAGTAAGAGAGTGCCGGTCGTAGTAATAGTAAAAAAAAGTGCTGGTAGTAGTGAGGGGGTGTTGCTAGTAGTAAAAAGAGTGCCGGTCGCATAGTAATAAGGTCGTCCCAAAGAAAGCCGGAAGCCGAAATCCGGTTCAAAACATAAATGCGTTCCACCCCCAGAATGCCCACGTGTCTGCATCATCATCCTACCCCTTCCACAAGCAAGGTATTGAACACCGAGCCGTGGTTTTTTTTTTTGTTTAATCATACTCGCATAAAGCCTATCTAGACTATGGTGGCGTACATTTTATCCGTTTTTCCCGTCCGCTAGGAACACCGAGCCGTGGTGGAGCGATGCATTTCTGATCTTCGAACTTCCTATCTTGTCTCCGAGAAGTTGTGATCGTGTAAGGGACCATAACGAAACTGCAATTGTTCTGCAGCTAAGCGTCCTTAAGTTCGAGTGCGCCAGCCGGCAACTTTGTGGTCGAGGTTTGTGCCCAAGGAAGACGGTAATAGTAAAAATATTGCTGATAGTAGTGGAGGTAATGACGACGGTAGCAATAGTGGTCCGATAGTAGTAAAAGAGTGCTGGTCGTAGTAGTAAAATGAGTGCTGATAGTAATGAAAAGAGTGCTGGCCGTAGTAATAAAAAGATTGCCGACAGTAGTAAAAGTAGTCCGATAGTATTAATAGTATGTAGGTGGTGGTGGGGGGGTGCAGGTAGTATAGAGGGGTGCGGGTAGTGGTGATAGGAGATGGGGGGATGGAGAGGATGGAGAGAGGGATTGAGGAAGTAGTAAGGCTGAGTGAGCTGAGGGTCGAAAGAAGCAGGGAGGAGGGTCGGAGAGGAGGAAGGGAGGGAGGAAGGAAGACAAGGGAGGGAGGAATACGAGGGGAGGAAGAGAAGGAGGAGGCCTGCAAAGGAAGATGAAGTAGGAGAGGAAGAGCAACGAAGGAAGCCCGGTACCCACGGACATATTTTTCCCACGAGCCGACCCCGACCCCAAGCCCTAAACTCACCTGCCATGATGTGAGTGCTGCCCCAGAAAAAACCCTCCCCTCTTCTTCCCCTCCTTTTCTTGGCAGCATTGGCAAGAGCTGCGCGAAACGACAGACAGCCCCTTACGCGGACAAAATGTTTTACCTTCTGAATTTCCTCCATTAAAGACATCGTCTCCCTGGCTGCAATGCGAGGGTATGAGGTTGTTTGATCCAGTGATGTGAGAAAAGGGTGTTACTTGAGGTTGAGTCTAAGTCATCGACACTCACTCGTCTACCCCCGCCCCTGTAGTTAGTACGTAACCTAGATACGACTCGGTGGGCGGTTGGGGGCTTTCCGGACAACCAGCTAAGGGACGCCTCTCATTTGGGTCAGGAATCGGGGGCTCTGCGACGCAGCTTGACAACCGAAGGAGACGGCTCGGACTCTATCTTCCCAGTCTCTCAGAGGGTGGCTAGCTCAGTGAGCTGAAGTGCGTGGTATTGGCTCTAGGCTTCTCGGATGGGGTAGAAACAACGGTCCTTCAGCCAGAGGCGATGGAGCTAGAGAGGTAATTGGCGGAAGAAGTGAGCTTGGCAAGCGACTGGCGACGTCCTGGCTGGGACCGGATGGAGCTGGTGATCGAGAGCGTACTGTGGTATGTGAAGAGGAAGCGCTACAAGCTGAGATTACAGTGAATGAACGGAAGGTGGCGAAGGAAGAGGCAGAGGCAGTCAGAGATGCGCTGACTCTATGGACGGATAGGTCACGTACTGAAGGTGGTGCGTGTGGCTACGCTGTCGTGTGGAGAAAGAATGGAGGAGCATGGAAAGGACACCAAGTCCACTTGGGATGCAACCAGGAGGTATACGATGCAGAGTGTGCTGCGGTCGCCAGAGCACTAACTACGTGTTGGTCACGATCGTCGGAAACAACATCGAGTTTCAAAAATCACGATTTCCACGGGCGCACAGGCTGCTATCAAACAGATGCAGACCTCGGAGGTTGGCCCTGGACAGATCTTTGCCCTGCAGGCATGACGTATTCTGGCGGAGATTGGCTGTCCGGTGGAGATTCGATGGTGTCCTGCCCACGAGGGAATCGCAGCCAATGAGAACGCGGATGAATGGGCAAAAGTGGCTGCAGATCAATCACACGAGCATGGTGTGGAATGGCTCACCATCGACAACCGGCCGAGACGTATGCCTCCTGTCTCCTTGGCACACCCCTCCAGACAAGTGGCAGAGAAGAAACGGGAGGAAGCGAAGGGTTGGGCCTACTCACGGATATGTAACCAACCTATGTTACAATACAATGTGAAGTACTGCCAGTGGCGGAAGAACCGCCCAGAACCAGAACCAGCGGAGGCAAAGGAGGGTACAGCATATCATTACTAACTGAAGACCTTTTGACATCCTTACAGGTTTGTACTTGAAATGGATCGGAAGCTGAGAAGATGATACGTGCTGGTGGTGCCACAGACCTGGGGTTAGTTACTCAAACACGTGAACATCTGATCAAGAATGCACCGCATGGCGAAAGCAGCAAAAGGCGCTATGGAAGGAAGTCATATCACAGACGAGATCGTTTCCGAATTGCCGATCTGTTCGCAGATGAACGCTAGCTGTACGACGCGATACTCACGTTTCTCGGGACTACCGACGTAGGACGGAAGGTCGGAGAAGAGGAATGAGAGAACGGAAGCGATGGCTTTGTGGGGGAGAATGATGGATCGGTAGAGGCGGAAGCAGAAGTGGTGGAGGGAGAGGAAGATGGTGATTTGTTGGAGGAGTATTACCTCACGCAAGACGCATGGCTTTTTTTGGCGGTAAGCGCCGTCTTGGCGTCGAGTAAGCGCGCACTAATGCGCCTCGGGACTAGCGCAATATCAAATCGCGCCAAGTTCAATTTTTCGAATTTCTAGACTTATCGATCTATCTAAGTACTTACCAAAGAGGGCCGCCTCGTTGCCGGAACATGCCACTAAATATCTCTATACTGCTAATGAAATTCATACTCAATACCATCATCCTCGTCAGATTCCTCCGCATCAGTGATTTGTGGGAACTGTAACACATACGGTATGTCTGAGCAGGATTCGCGGTCAACCTCGCAACTTGAGCATATGTAAGGACTCCCACCTTGAATTCACTTGAATTCAACTGTGCGCGAGCGCTTTGCTCGGGAAGGCGTCGCTCGGGGCGTGGAATCCATTGTGGAGCTCCAGCGACTCCGTTTTTACGAGGGCCTGGCCGCTGCCTGAACTTCAGAGGAACGGAGATCTGGCTTGCTAGCCGACTCATCCTCGGCGGTGGACCGTAAGTTGACGGCAGAGAATATCTTTGAGGGTTCGTGGACAGGCACAGGTGGTACCGGGGAGTCGAGAACGGAGGTGTGGTGAACACGGGTTGTAGGAGATAGCGCGCCAGCGGCGGGGAGCCATAATCGTGGATGCTGGCCTGGCACTATCAGCTTTCCCATCAGTATTTGTATTCCCATATCGCCCATAACATGTCCCGTATCGAATGTCACAATGCTACCCCCATTGGTGGTTATCTTGTGTGATGGGTTCTATTGATCGAGAGACGCGTTCTCTCGGCCGAAAGTTGAGTCCCGTGACGTCAAAAAAATTCCCAGCGCGCCAACCCAGCGCCGAGACGGCGCTTACCGCCAAAAACCAAGCGTCGTGCGTGAGATTGTTGTTGACTGGGCCAGCAGAGCCAAAGGGAGAGCTGCATAGCTAGACTCGCGGACGGATATGGGTGGTGTTGTTGGCGTTCGCCGTAGTCTTAACAGGCTTATAGACGCGAAATAAAATTAATGTCGCCCCCCCCCCCCCCCTGCCTGCATCGCAAAAACAACTATGGCTGCGAAATTCTTAGAATTTTATGTGTTGGAGTTCGGGCGCATATATGTATCGCAGAGTTTTTCCAAGGTATCGTCAGTGTTGTATTATCGGACTGGTACTATACCTAGTCGAAGGGGAAGTAAAAATCGTAGTAGTGCTATCATATCTTGGACAAAATGGTAGTGATACAGTATCAACACGGTCAAAATACGAGTTTTCGTCCCAATACGATAGCAATATGCACCTAGCGAGAAACAACGTTTTTTCTACCCCCCCTTCAATTAGGTATAACAGTATGCACAAGTGCTACATTTGGTGTGTTTGCCGGCATTCTCTTACTTCACATGACTGATATGTGGCCTCCTGGTTGATTCGATCGAGTCCAGATGGCTGGCCAACCCACCAGGCGTCACCAACTCCCCTACAACCGCTCCGGAAGTAATTGGCCGCCACTTCGCTCGGACTGCTTTCACTGGCAGATGTAATACGGGCGGCGAATCGGCAGCCACGCCGTTGCGCTGCACGATTCGGACGGAGCCGCCGCGACCATACACATTTTCAACCTTCTTCGGATGACTGTGCAGCGCGGGACTTAGTTACTGGATCGGCGGATCTACGTCCGCTACGCGTGTCCGCTTTACTCCGATCCGGGCGGCAACTTGTGTACAGAAACTTTAGTTGGGTCAAACTTAAGCGAAAATCGGGGGTTTGTTCCTCCGTCCGTGTGCCCGTCATGCCCGCTCACTCGCTCGGCTCCTTGTTCATGCCGTGATGAAATAATGGATGGAAAGATGATGGAAACGATGAAAACTGAGTATGACAAGTGTGCTTTTTTTTGGAGAGAAAGGTGACAAGTGAAAAGTCTGAATATGCGTATACAACGTGCACTTCTACATGACTAAGCAGAACACTAAGCAGAACGAGCCGACTTTTTGGGCTCTGGCCAGGGCCGGGGCGCTCACCATCGAGTCATGGAGGAAAGCAGACCGGCTGTCTGCTGGGCTTCTGGGGATGTCTGGTGTTCGTGTCCGTGCGGTGCTCGCTGCGTTGTATCGTTCCGGTCCAATGCAACGAACGATCGAACGAAACGGACGCTTCGGCGCCCTAGGCCTCGGAATACAACTACCCACAAGGCATCGACTTCTTCGCCCTATACGGGATGCCACCTCACGAGCCACCGGAGTACCGTGTCTACCCTCCGATCAAGGCATTATTCCGCCGTCTCTCGCCGCCATAGTCTATATAGGCTGAATGCGAGTATGATTAAACGAAGAAAAAAGACACCGACGCCGTCGCTTAACTACCGCCCCCCGGCCGAACTCGCTGAGAGTGCGTCACTAGAACGCAATTTCTGGTCGTGGATTCTCTTTGACCTGGCGTGGGTGGGCGCTTCTAACGTGGTTTCGACCAAGCCCAGCCTAATGGCACTGAGGTATCGGACTTTTGGGTTGCACCGAAGTCCGCAGACCCATAGGGCTGAATTGTACCCCCGAACTTGACGGGCGCCCGGTCGATGTGCTCACGTGAGCCCCGCCCTCCAGGAGTATCTAGCTATGGATTCTATCCCACTCCGGGAAAACCCGAACAGGAATTCAGCAAAAGCAAATGGAGGAAGAAAAACAAAATGTGAGGTTCAGCAGGTTGACTGTGTGGCAGACCCTCCCCCTCCAGCCATGATTTATGCATATATACATATACATATATAAGGCCTATCTTCTCCGCTCCATGTTGCGGATAGAAAGCGATTAACCATCCGATATTGCCATGGCTTCGGTCGGTTTGCTCCAGGAGAAACAGGACAGCATGGCTGGTGACGGCACGGCGGCGGACACGCCGTCTTCGGGATCTGCTCCTGCTTCCGCCGACAGCCTTGAGTTTGAGGAATGGAAGCCCACGGCACGGCTGTATGCTATATTCCTGACGTTGTGTATCGTGAGTTGCAGCCTTTCCCATCAACGGCCGTGCGGGATGTTCGGACTGTTCGATTCCTGACTTGTCTTTGTGGGAGGTGGGCAGATCACGCTCGCGGCCGCTCTCGACGCCACTTCGATATCGGTCGCCCTGCCCATCATCGCCGAGAAGCTCCGTGGCTCCGCTATCGAGGCCTTCTGGTCCGGCACGTCATTCCTCCTGTGCTCGACCGTGTTCCAGCCCACCTATGCGAGCTTCTCGAACATCTTTGGACGGAGGCCCATCCTCATTATCGCGCTTACGTTCTTCACTGCGGGCTCGCTGATCGGCGCCCTCGCCGACAACTTTACCGTCCTCCTGATCGGGCGGTCGATTCAAGGAGTGGGAGGCGGAGGGATCATCTCGCTCTGCGAGATCGTGATGACCGACATAGTGCGTTGACTGCCCCTGCTTCTTCGCGACCAGCGTGACCGCCACTACTGATGCTCACCGCTCCAAACAGATCCCGCTGCGGCTCCGCGGACAGTACTTCGGGTACTATTCGAGCATGTGGGCGCTCGGCAGCGTGTGCGGCCCGATTCTCGGCGGCGGCTTCGCGCAGAACGTCAGCTGGCGCTGGATCCTCTACATCAACCTGCCGTTCTGCGCCCTCGGCTTCGTCCTCGTACCGCTCTTCCTAAAACTGAACCAGAAGGTTGACACGGTGTGGGCCAAGTTTGCGCGCGTCGACTGGACCGGCACCATCCTGTTTGTCGCCAGCGCCACATCCGTGCTGGTCCCCCTCACCTGGGGCGGCGTCATGTATCCGTGGGACCACTGGAGGGTGCTGGTGCCGCTTCTGATCGGTGCCGCCGGCTTGGCTGGCTTCGCGGTGTGGGAGACCTATGGAGCCCAACAGCCGTTGATCGCGCTCAGGATCTTCATGAATCGCACTGCGGCTGGTAGGCTTTCACATTCGCTCCACTCTCTCTCCCCTCGATTGGACGCTGGGATGCTAACGGGGTTCGAACAGTAACTTACTTCGGAACGGTGATGCACGGGATCGTGGTACGTCTCCGGAAACCCAAAAACCTTCCCCCCGACTATTCCCCCGGCCGGTGCTGACTGGGGGGAAACCTGTAGCTCTGGTCGATGCTCTACTACCTCCCACTCTACTACGAGGCCGTCAAGGAAATGAGCCCGATCATGGCCGGCATCGCCGTCTTCCCGCAAACGTTCACCATCGCACCGGCATCCGTCGCCGTCGGTATCATCAGCACGATAACAGGGAGGTTCCGCTGGGCGGTTTGGAGCGGCTGGCTGCTGATGACCTCGGGGATGGGCTTGATGTATCTGCTCGACGTCCACACGTCGAGCGTCAAGTGGGTGTTCATCAACCTGATCGCCGGTCTCGGCGCGGGCATGCTCTTTCCCAGCATGTCGTACGGGGTCCAGGTATGCGCTCCCCGCTCTCGCACCACGGTGGCGCGGACTTACGATGTATCGACGATAGGCCGCCAGTTCGAACGAAGACCAGGCCGTCGCGGTGGCGATGTTCTCGTTCCTGCGCGCGTTCGGCCAGTGCTTCGGCGTCGCGATCGGCGGCGTGGTCTTCCAGAACGCGCTGGCCCGCGAGCTCGGCACGCACGCCGGCCTCACCGCCGTGGCCAGCGAGTACGCCAAGGACGCCGTTGCGCTCGTCCAGCTCATCAAGCGCATGCCAGACTCGCCCGTGCGCCAGGCGCTGATGCAGTCGTACGCCGACGCGCTCAAGACGGTCTGGATATCCATGGCCGCCTTCGCCGCCGCGGGCATGGTCGCCAGCCTCTTCACCGAGAAACTGAGTCTGGACCGAGTGCTCGAGTCCGAGCAGAACATCCGGCCCAAGAAGAAGCCCGCCGAGAAGGCGCGTGACGCTTGACCGTTGCTCGTAGCCGCAATGCTCCAGCGCGTGCTTCCACATCGCACATCTCCCCCTTCTCTTTGGCTCTCGTTTTGCTTTGTCTTTCCTTCTTCTTCGTTCGCGCTTTGGCATCGAGCGGGCCATGGGTCACGAACGATACACGTGGCACTTAGTTACCTGCTCCGAATTCTACATGTTCTCGTGCTGGCGGCACCGTACGTATCTGGGCAGCAGCAGCAGTAGCGACCGGATGATGCGCACGCTATTCCCCCCCCTCTCTCTCATAGCTGAACCCAACTCAGCCACCTGCGCTGGGTGGCTCCGCGCGAGCCTTGAACACGGTTCGTCACTCGGCGGGCGTGTTGATCGTCTGTGAGCCTGCCGATTTTTTTACAGCAACCGTGCACGAGGTGCGGACTGCTCGCTGGCAGTAGAGACTACGGCCCTTCCTCCAGCGCGAGCGTGTGTCTGGAACCAGCTGCCGCAGGACGTGCCCCTCCGCGGGAAATCTGTCACGCAAAACGCACGGCCAGCCGGCTCCATCACCCGTAGGTTCGAGAGAAAAACCAAAGATTCACGCCTCAATTGCGAGCACACTGCCCCGCAGTCTACCCTATCTTCTTTCCTTCCAGACCCGCCAGGGCGGGCTCACAACATCTGCCCGCTCCACCGCCACCGCCTCCTGGCGCACTGTGGCGACAGTACCGACACGAGCTCGCGGCCACGTATATTGTCCGCACGCTGTAGCGGCGCATACAGACGCAGCAGACCAGACGCTCCGGGACTGCCGGTGGCATCTTTTCTTTTTTGCTCACTCACTCGGTTGGTTGGTTAGTTGGTGGGTTCGAGTGGCTTTCTCGCTGGTGGGGTTGGAAACTCGGCACAGCTCGGTGCGGTATGCTGGGAGATGAGGGAGAGGTGGATGTGGTGGCCACTTATACGGCGTGTGGGAGACTTGAAGGGCACGGTCGAGATTTCAAGGTGGCACCCGTTTTATACCGTTTGTTCGCGTCCGCGCATTCAAGATGCCTTCGGTCTTCCCACGCCGTCGGGTATTCGTGCTCCCAAGTGCTCGACCCACCCTGGCCGTCACTCGCTTGCGATCATCGACGTCGTCCAGCCGACACCCAGGACCGGGATACGAAAACCCAGACGCCCTCCACCCCCCTCCCTCTGGTATCGGGTGCGGTGGTGCTCGCCACGCGGTTTCGGCGTACAGCACTTCCGCAGGAGTTACGGCGGGACCGGCGCCGCTGCGGTGAGGCCTCTCTTTCGTGAACATCCGAGCAGGCTGGTCTCCGGCACATGCACAGCCTGTCGCCTGCGCCGGGGAGCGTGGAAAATGCATACACCTCCGAAACTCCATGCCCAGCCCCCGCACTAGCACAACCGGACTCCCCACGCAGAGGTCCCGCGATCCGTCGCGCTTATGATGATGATTATTGATCGCATGCGACCCTATCGGATCTTGGCGATACCATACACAGTCCTGTCCCGTCCGCCGTCCACCACGGCGATCCGTCGCGAAGAGACCACGCAGTCTCACTAGCCGCATCTAGCGAGTGACAACCCTTGTCTACACCGCGCCGTCCACCCACGTCTCGGATGCGAGCGCGTGATCAGGAACAGCGCGGCGCAGCGGCGCAGCGACAAGATCAGTAGGTGGGGAGGGGAGGAAAGCTGGGTTGGGCAGGGATGCCAGGCAGAACGGCGCCATCAGAGCACGCGGATAGGCGGAAGCCAATCCGTTGCATCAGCATGCATGCGCACTGCACGGCCCAACGAGACGTTGACATCGGGCCATCGCATGTCGCTGTGCGCCTTGCACCGCCAGACGTGGGGCACGTCCACGCGTGCTCGCTCCGGCCGCGAGTATATATCCCCCGCCCGACCCCGCCCCCGCCCCCGCCATCCTCGTGTTCGCGCCTTCGTCCGACCAGTTCGCGCGCACATCGTCTCCCTCCACTCCGCCAGACAAACTGAACAGAGCATGGCCTTCTGCTCCTCTTCCTCTTCTTCTTCTTCCTCCTCCTCCTCCTCCGCCGCCGTGCCCGCAGAGAGCCCATTCGCGTTTCCCCGGCTGTGGCACAAGTCCTCGAAGCAGCACGGCCCCGACAGCCACCACCCCACGCCGCTTGTGCGGCGCTGCACCAACGCTTCCGGATACTCGCACTTCGGCCGCCACAGCAACCAGTGGCTGTTCAAGGGCTGGGGGCGACTGCTGGGCCACGGCGAGCGGCGGTGATGCGGCCACACGTGCGGACTGCATCTCTCTCTCTTTTTGTTCTGCCTGGGGGATGCGAGATGCTGCGGTCTCTCTTGCGCTGTGGTTTTGATTCGCGCCAGGTCGCCCGCTTCTGTGTTTGTCCGCGCACGCAACCGGCTCGGTGTTTCGGTGCGGGGGTGTTTTTCTTCTCGAGGGGGTTTCTTTTGCGCGGTGGGGACCACTACGGTGGTGCTTTTGCGATGTATTTTTTCCGGCGAGTAGCAGGTGGGAATGAACGGTACTATGATGCAATGGCAAAATCAGGGTACACTGCGAGTGACATGGGCATGTCGAGCACATACCTGCATAGCACCTGCTCGTGCTTACTCTCTGCACTCTATCTGGATGTAGATATGTGGTACTCGATACCGCCGTTCGACTGCGCGGGATCCTACGTCTACGTCGCAAGTGAGGTGCTCGGTACTTGGCTGCAAACCACATCGCGTCCGCACTCTGGCTCTCACCGAGAGCGCATGGCGCAGCCACCACTCACCCCAGCCGTGGACGGTGAACAGGAACTGCACATAATGTCGCCATGATCCAGCAGGGTCGCATGCGATCAATGAATCATCATCGCCGTCTCACCCCGGCCGTTTCGCTCGATTCCAGGCCGTCCCAGCCAGATGCGGACACAGGCAGGCCGGGGTGAGTCATGGCCTGCGGACTGGGACCGGGGGGTCGCCGCTGCTCGTCAATTGTATACATATATGCTATCTAGAACGGTGCGCACTCGGCTCGGCGTAAGGCTGCTGGCGGCCAGTGCCAGGGGCCGGGAGCTGCAGCAAGGGTCGCAATGCCGGTTAGGCCAAAACTGGTTCAGTTCGAAGGTCTTTTGTGTGAACGCTAGCGTGCCATGACATCCGCCAGAGGGTGGGCTCGCTGATCGCGTTGGGGGAGACCATCTGGTGCCGTGCCGCCGAGGGATGGGACATGGAGGGTGGCGAAACGTCGCGTCGGGATGCCGCAAACAACGGTGGCAGCGACGCTCGGCAAAACCGTGCTTCGTAGCCGCAACTCTATCGTGCATGCCGAGGAAGGCGCGCCACACCGCAGCCGGAGAGATAGCGAATGGACGCGCACCGTCGCATGGGATCCGGATACGTGGCACCACTCGAGAGGCATCGAATTCGCACAGCGTCAATCAATGCATTGATGTCTCGGTTGCCGAGGAGTGTGGGTGATTCCGCTGGCCGAGCTTTGTTCGCATCGTGCTGTGTGGAGGCCGGCTGGGAATCGAACGTCGACGCGACGGATGCATACATACGAGCTGCGAGCGTGTGGGCGGTCGGATGTCGGGTGGCAATATCCGTGGGCATATCGGCGCTATAGATACCCACAGGCAAATGCGGGGGGCGGGGCTGAGACGGATTTCAAATCAGTTCCTCCGTGGAAGTCGTGTGTGTCTGTATGGCGAACGGTGATCCCTCAATGAAAACAGTCAACACTAGAACCTAGGCGGAATGGATAGAGCAGTACCAGATCCGGAGGAAGAGAGAGAGCATAGATTGCACTATCTATGGAAACAGGGAGTGAGATCGCTGATGCATACGCCCCCGAGCAAGACGCTCGTGCCGAACGAATGCACGCACATCTTGCTCGTCTTGCACGATCAATGCTGGCGAGCGGAGGGTGCGCGCGTGATGCGGTATGCATCAGATGTCACTCGGAGAGGACGGAGGAGGGTGTGGTGAAAGGCTGATGAGGAGGCACGAGAAAGAGGCCGTGGATGGGAAAGACGGTAAACCCGTAGAGGGAGTGCCCTGCTGTGGGCGCGGGTGTGGTTTATGCCTGGAGTGATCGAAAAGTGCACTTTTCCTTCCTTTTCGTTCTCGTGTCGTCGTCCCTCGTTTGTTGTCACGTTGGCATGCAGCGACGCCGCAACGTACTGGCGGCTGCGGGGTTCGGGCCGATCTCCCGGCCGCAGGCGATGCGTCCGTGGTCTCGGCCGGCCAGGGCGGGCAAGAAAGGTAGTGTGGTTGTGAGTTCGCCATGGTGCGGACAGGCTATATGCAAAACAAATCGGCGTTCTCTCTCTTTGAGGAGGTACGAGAGTAGCAGTGGAGGTGTGGCAGTCGAGCAGGAGGGCCGTCGGTGGTAGAGATGCACCCGGCGTCCGTGGAGGCTCGTTAAGGCAGCCTGTACTCTACAGCACCTGCAGGCGGCCAGAACGGGCAACGATATGGATCCTTCGCAGTTGCAGTCAGGAGCTCGGAAGTCTGACTGCCAGTCACCACCACCTCCTCCTCGACACCCATCGGCAGCAAACTCCTCGCGATCTGATCCCACCATACTACCTCGTCCCTTTGTCGGTCTTCACGCCTTTCTCGGATCTCTGCGACGGCCCGCGCTGGAAGCTTCACGGGTATCGGCTGACAGACAGCTTCACCTACCGAATCACCGCCATGGAGTATTCTCGAGCCCGGCGCCACTGGAGGGCCTCACATCCCGTCGATCGTATTTTTTTTCCGGCACTCACGTAGCCGGGCACGCAGTCCGTGGAAAGACTTGACGATGGCGCTCCCGCGAAGCTGGAAGTGCGGACTCGAAGCTCTTGCGATGGCCGAAACGGCGCTTCGAACGCCTTAATATTTTCCCTCCCTCAACTGCAGTGTGCGAACGAGCCATGACGTTGGCTGGGTCGAAGGCCACCTGACTCGGTTGCAGTGCTCCCCCAGTGGGATTGCGGACAAGGGGGGGAAGAGCCGCGAGATTTTGCCAAGGTATGAGTGTTGCTAGGGAATGGGGGAGGGTGTCTGACTGTGGTGCGGGTATGTAGGCAGGGACACACCCCATCATCCGTTCTGCAGGCGGCCGCTTGGCTCCCGCGTTTCAACGGGCTCCCGCAGCTCTTTCCGTAACGGTACCCTCCGCCGACAACACCAGTTCCCACAATGGTGTGCTGGGTGACAATGGCAACACCGGTTGTCGGCCAATGCCGACGGCATTGCGGCAGAGAATCCGATCGCTCGAAACCCGGCAACCCGTGTGCCGTTACGATCTCCGGATTCAGGGACTGATCGGCAGTCTCATCCTTTGAGAGCCAGTAGCCTCTTTCGGGATATCCCCCGTGCGTCGCCCGGCCGGTGGAATTGTTCTCTAGTTTTTGGTTACTCCTGAAACTTGGGTTCCGAAATGGACGACCGGCGGGGGAGCGTTGGGCAGTGTCTCGGACGAACCGGGGATCCTTTATGCCGCATACAGCCGGGAGTGTCCCCTTTGGGGATATGGATCGCTTCTCGTGTCTTTCTTTCCCGCAACCAAGTCCGCTGGATCCCTGGGTCACCTGCGATGCTTAATGTATCTACCCGGCAATTGCACGACAGCATGGCCTGATATTTGTTCCGTCAGGTAAACCACTATAGTCAGCAAATGGTTGGCATTAAGAGGAGTGAGTTGCCATCAATCCCTACACGGCTTTGGAGCTCTAAATCTGGTGGTTATCACCAATGTCAAACACACATCAAAGACACAACCGATCAGGGAAACTCAAGATGTCTCCCACTCCACCAACCACCAGCTCGTCGTCCATCGCGAGGCCTTGATGATCCGCCGAGCTGATAGGGTAACATCTAACTGGGCGTTTGCAACCGGGGAGGAACTTGATTCGCCGCTCGAGCAGCTGGATGACAATACGAGTGACTAATGATGACGAAGGCGCTTCGAATGCAGGTATAGCATTTTAGGTCATCAGCGGGAAGCTGGCTAGACTAGGAGCTGCATTCCTTAGCGTTTCTCTCTCGGGTGTCCTGCCTCGAAAGACGAGTTTTCTGCGGAATATGCATCAAAATCACCCCTTTTCAGCCTCACATGGACACTTGCGTACGTACCCACACACAGGCTCCCTGATTCAGATGTTGGATAAATCTCTGAAAGTTAGGCAAATGCATTCGGCAAAGGGGCCGAAGCGGGGGGGAGGAGCCGTTTTATGGGTCGGCTCTTATCTACCTAGTCGGCTTATTGGCGAGAGCGCTGCGGGAGTCAACGCAACACCAATCAGAATAAAAATTCGGCAAACACAATTCTAGCGCGGTGGTACTGACCCAGGTTCATAGAAAGTTTCCGTCAACATCCGAACTCATCACACCTTCTTTCCCTGGTACGAGATCCGGGAGGTAATCCGATGCATGTGATGCCTTGGGCTCAACTGCGGAGGCGACCAACAGAACGAAGAATCCCTGGGATCTGGGACCGGATGCATGCATGTTAGATGCCCGCTGCGGGCCACCGCGGACGCAGTTTACGGAGAGATAAAGCCCATGAACTTGACCTCAGCAAGGCGAACGGGCAAACTGCCGAACCCAACCGCCGGTACCTGGAGCAGTCCCAACATCCAATAGCGAGGGACAGTAATTTTTCGTGTACCCGAAAACTTCCTACCCGCACTTCCCCGGACGAACCCACAAGTGGTGCTACTGCAGCCGTCTTATCGGCGCGAAGGAGAACGATGTATGTAGCGTCGCGGGGTTATCCCTTCCTTGCCCAAGGAAGCATGTGAAAGCGTCGCGATCAGCAACTTATATCGACCTGAACTCACTCTGCTGCGGACCGAAAGTCACCTACGTATGTATGCTACATATACTTGCGGTAGCCTACCTTCTACGGTGAAATCTGTGGCGCCTTCGAGCTCACGGTGAGACGTCAACGTCAATACTGGCCTCGACCTTCCCATGTACCCAAGTAGGTTTGAGTGGGTATTGTAAGTTCCTTGGTCATCACGGTGCCAGCGGATGTTGGTATGTACCTCGCGTGACAGCCCCGCAAACTCACCAGATGATCCAGTAGTAAGCTATTGCAGTATGAGCACGCATACTAATACCTGGGCCATCCCCTAGGAACCACGCAAGTATACCCTGCTCGACAGGTTCTACGACATCGTATGCATAGGTGGAGCCTTGCACTTCGGAGCTCTCACCGTTTCTCTCCTCGGTGTCAGTTAATTCCAGCCATCCGATTTTTACAGAGTTGCAGCAACGGTTGCAGTTCTTCCCCACACCCTCTTTCATGACGGATTCCTCCGGCGGAAGAGTTCACCATGGTTTCAAGTCACGGATTCGCAACACTGCCAACCCATGAACACCCGGTGTGCGCCATTTGATGCACAGCAGCCTTGCTTCCACCGATACGCGTCCATAAGAAGATAAGTTTTTGGGCTTTTGGTAGCTACATACCTGCTGGAGGCCACCGAGAAAATACCTGGAAGTTGATCCAGTCGCGTCCTGAAATCTCATACAGGGGCAAAGCCGTTGGCTGAGCCCAGGGCGGCACTGCAAGGTGGCGTCGCAACTGGGTCACTCTGTAGGCCGCCCCGCTGGGAGCTCGGGGTGAAGTTCGTACTCTACTATCTACCCCTGCACGCCAACGGAGACACCCGCGCGGAGAGCAAGCATCGAGCTGCAACACTGGCATGCCTAGCCTCCACCGACGCTTAATTCCCTAGCACACACTAATCCACATCACGGGTCCGATCATCGACGTGCGATTTTGCTGTGGCTTTGGACGGATCATGGAGAATCCGCCGAGACATATTGGGCTGCTTTCGCTCGCCCCACAGGAATGCTCACCGCTCTCTCGGCCCGATCTAAGGAACATCCCGTTGTAATTCCCTAGTTTCCTACCTCTTAGCGGACTTTAGCTCACTTCCATCGCTAACATATTGACGCTTTCCACTACGAATCATTTTTCCATATCTGGTTTAGGGATTGTGGGTGGATCGATATATTGACCGATTGGCCATTTCAGTGCGGAAAGGAGTTAAACGCCCACCCACCTAGCGTACATAGTGTATAAAGTCCAACGAAGGGATGGGACTAATGCGAGTCTTTTCGCCGATCGTTTAAGCCTGGAGACGGTGCAGGAGGACAATCTTTTCGGTCCCGGTTCATCCTCACATTCAACCATCCTCCATAGGCTTTGTCTCTCTAAACGGCACTAATATCGGCAAGAATTTCGGGACTCCGGCCAGCTACGGCTAGATGACTAAGGTTTCATCCCGCGTACAAACGGCTCTGGCTGCTCGTGGTGAAAGATGTGGGTCCCGTTGAATCACCCGTCGCTACCGCTTTCCCAGTAACACGTGCGCAGTGCAGGCCACCCTAGCACGCAAGCAGCCCCACACCTGCTTACTGGTTCCGTTGCATGAACATGTGCCCAGATTCTACCTTGTTCGTCTACCCTACGTTTGCTGGTTGCAATGTCTGGACAGTCAAGAGCAGGGAAATGTTCTGTAGTAAGGCCCCTCTGCAGCAGCCCCGGGTTGGCTCCACTGGTCCCGGGAACCCCCTGCTGTCTCGAGATCGTGATCTGCGATGCACGATGACCGCATCTTGTAGATTCCAGCTAGATATCTCCACCACCTCTTCAGTGACTCCGATAAGTCCGCCAGGTCGAATTTCGTCGCGGTACTGGTCACCAGGTATTTGCTGGCCCGCGGGCATTTTACAGAAGCCGTATGTACATATGTGTCGGGAGAATCCAGCCATAGACATGCTGATGCAGAATTTGGGGCCGAGTCACGGCGCCAGAGATTGCGTAGCGTGATATGACCCGTCAACAGTAGCCACAACAACTGCACAAAATATGATAGGTTTTACCAGTCGGCCAGAGGAACAGTCCGATTGGTGTGTTTACCATCCCCTTGCTAGTAATTCTAAGACTAATTCCTGACTGGCAGTAAGTCCTCTTTCTCATCCCGAGGCACCCCCCTAGGTTTACTGTCTCACATCTCGGTGCGAGGCCAGCTGAATCTTAGGGCGCACCTGTTTACTGATTACTTGCTCTAGGGCGTCGTATTGTAGTGGCAGAAGGGAAATAAACTTTTTGGATGGATACCTAGTTTTGGCCCCACCCCTCTCCAACCACTAGGGAGGTTCCACTTTCCGTTGGCTTCGTGGTACAAATGTCACTGGTATTTTCCCGACTGGGCATCGCGAGACGAGCGGCGGCGGCGCCTTGGGTGGAGATGGACCGGTCTGTTGCGACAAGCGTGGAGCCAGTATGCAAGCCGAAAGAACAGCCGGCCTATTTATCTATACCCCGTGATCGATTCGGGCGGACTCGGAAATCGGCGTGGCTCGCTAGGCGCAACTCAATCGCCTTGATGTGAGACAATCGACTGGACGGCAGAGGCCAATCGCCGCCCTGGTCGCCTGTAGTTGTGAAAGGTACCCATATCGCGGTAGCCATATTAGTGTGATCCAATGGCCCACCCCAGTTGTTGCCGCTCCAGTCCTGATGTGAGTACCCGCGCATGGCGGCTTCCGACGCAAAAACTGACGGACCCACGGCGAAAAATAGGTGCCGGTGTCCAGTCACCTTTACCGTGCACTTGCAGCGTGTTTGTGTGGCGGTGGGTGGATCGGACTTCGGCCGTAGAAAAGCAGGAGGGGAAATATGATGTCTCGATCCTCAGCCCGATGGTTGTTAGGACGTGCTTCCGAACCAATCGACTCCTCATATCGCCCCGAAACTGGTTTATGCGTTTCCGCCAGACAAGTCTCAGCCCTGGCCACTGACCGGGAAACGAAGTGGCTGTGGTTTGGAAAGCAGAGGAGACGGACGGGTCGGACTGCGTCTCGGGACCTTGCATATGCAGGCACTGAGTGAGATCGCAGATTCATGGTCAAGGACAATGCGGAAGGACCCTGGTGGGGAATACATCTGTCTCAAGTCGCGATAGCAACGCTCTACGTCTGCCGGCAGCCCATAGATCCGGTGCACGGATCTCATATCTATCAGCGCGTTTGCCTGGAATTCGCCTGGAAGGTTCTCCGTATATGAGTCTCTGCGATTCCGTCATTCCTGCAACTCAATTTCGCTCCCCTTCATCCCGCTATTTCCTTCCCTTCATCACCTCTTCTACTTTGACGGTATCTGGAGTTACTCTCGGATACTACGACCGAAAGTATGTTGATCGTCTGAGATAGGGGAATTGGACTGACCGTATATGGGAAGCACGCAAAAGGCAGATATAGTTGACGGGATACGCACCTGCCAGTACGCCATAACGCCCACAGGAATCCAGCGATCACCACATACAATCGCCGGTGAGCCGATAGATCAACGCCTTTCCTCGCGGCCTGAAGCCAAACTGGGTATCTACGGAGAGCCTATGAGTGACAAGACCATTTATTGAATCCCGATCCATACTTGGTACGGAGAGCGAGAGTTGGCATGTGATAGAAGGTCTGATAGCTTCCCTTTCCCTCCAGCGTCGCGTGGGTTTAGTCTCAATCCCCCCCATTTGCCTCCCTTCCGTCTGGCTTTCTTTTGGTTGGATTTGCCAGTGTTCGGCTCCAAAGGATATTAACTCCCAAGTATGGATCCCTGGAAACGTTGTTCCGAACGGACTTCCGAAGCTGCAGACTGAAGCTGTTGGTGTGGATTTATCCGGATAGTCTTCGCGGAGGTCGAGCCAATGATATCGCATCCTGGTCGGACTGGCCCAGGCCCCTCGCATTAGCAAGCACTCCATGCAATCATAGTCGACACAGTTGGGCGGATATTATTCGGGCGGCTCGTCGATTCCAATTCGTTCGGTTTCGCTATCGATAAACGAAAGGCCAGACAGGGTTGTACGTACCAGAGATTCGGTACTATGCTCGAATTGAGGAGGTTACGTAGGAGGTTCCACGTTTCTCTTAGATTGCCTGCACATGGCGGCCCGGTGCAACGCTTGTCAGGTGGCTCTCACCACCACTGTATGTTCTAATGTATATTCGCCCTGCCCAGCATCTGGGGGGCTGTTCTCTGGGACTCTGCCTCGAAACAACTCTGCAGGAGACGCAAGCCCAATTTGTTAACGGTCATGGGAACATCTCGACGTTCATCGCTCGACGCGGTCGATACCGCGTGTTGTCCTGGTTTCTTGTTCCTACGATGCAGAGTGAGAGGCAGAGGCGCTGCTCTCGTCGCAGCCACGTTTTGGCGTCACGTCAGCGCCACAGCCATTACCAGCTGGAGTGTCACCATGATTTTTTCCTCGAGGAAAACAAGATCCATGACGGTGGTCCTATAGTTCTATGAAGGGACATGCGAGAATGGCTCGTCCAGGCTCGGAGGGCGCTCTTTTTCTTCCGGCCTCTTTCATTCATGCCATTAGTCGTCCACACATCTCCTTCTATAAGGGCTCCCTTTCAAGATACCCGACGATCGACCCTTTTCCCCCCTGGTCATTGAAACCGTCTTCGTGGGTTTAATTGGTGGACGAGTAGGGCACTGCTAACCAGACTACTGGAAAGCTAGATCAACCAACTTTCGGACCTTGTTCTACAGACGAGTTCTTCGGTGCAAAAATTCAAACGGTTGGCTGTACAGTGGAACTTGGGACCTCAGTCTTTGTGCAACAGTAGTCGGGATAACGGCGCAATTACGTCAATCACGAACAAGAAGGTGCAAAACCTCTAGCTGGAGCCGCTCCATCAGAAAAAACACCTTCAAAAAAAACAGTCGGACACCGTGAGCATCAATCTATCGAAACAACCGTCCATCTACAAGAGAAGAAGAAGCAGGCATGGGTTCCGAAAGATCATACAGTCTAGAGGTGGCCGTCCAGCCGCCAACTGTTGCGCAGGTAGGTGTCCCACTCTATCCTCCACTGCTCGTCCGGATGCATACCTACGGCGGGAGTGGACACGAGATCTCGGGAGAAGACGAGCTGGGAGGCATGTTCGCCCATGCTGCGCTTTACGATGAGAGTGGAAACCCGCCATCACTGGCGCCTCCAGATATGTTTCTCCTCTCGGGCCGGCTGTCCCAATCTCTCGATCTCCTGAACGAACTGGGGGCGGCCTCGTCCGGAAATTCTCCTTTGAGCCACCTGCAAGGCAGCTACGCTGTGTTCCCCGACCTCACGATCAATCGCCCGGGGAGATACGTCCTGGGCGTCAGTGTCTTCAAGGTTGACGGTGGAAGAGCCATACGTTCCGCGTCTGCCGTCGCCAACGGTGGGGGCGGCGGAGGAACCAACCTGGAAGAGGCTAAGACGACCATGATCGATGTGCAGGAAGGCACGGTAGCCACTCGCATTGGTAAGTGGTCCTTTGGAATCCCTCTTTCGCCTCTGCGTTTCCGAGAGGGAGTGAAGATGGGTCCTGAGAGCCTTGCCTGACCCAATTTGTTTCACATAATCCAGATGACGCGTCCCAGAACATACTGGATCACATACGGGCCAGGGGCGCATGCGTTCCTTCGCCTCGCCGTTGAAATGCGTGATATGACGCCGACACGGTGGCGTCTTTCTCTTCAACAACTTCGGGAAATGGCGCTCTTCCTTCCCTCCTCCTTCCTTTCGATCTACCGTCTCGTGTGTGTATTTTTGCTTTTGTTGTATTTGTTTTTCTGTTTTATTTTGGTTTGTTTTGCGTGCTCGGGCTTGGTTTTTTGATTTTTCCTGTTTCAAGCCAACGGAACGGAAAGTTCGTACATTGTGATAGGGAGGACGGGAGGGAAGGGTTTCATCATTGCTTTTTCTGCGTGCTATTGCTCCGTGTGCTTTTCGGCCTTTCCGCTTCTTTTTCTTTGGACCTTCTAGAACCATAATGCCGGTAACATTGTTATTTTTTTTTTCCATGTCTCTCTTGAGTCCGAACGTCACAGGCTTGCGTTTGCGTAATCACTTCATCCATGCACCCAATTCCCGAACGCCTGCCAGGTGCTGTGGGACCGGCCATCTTACCTTCGCTCTCGGCCAGCCTTGGACGTGGAGTACGAGCGGCTGGATGCTGGTTCTGGTTTTTACTAAGGGCCCACCCATCCGCCAGTAGAAGTGCATGGGTGCCCGAGTCTAGTAGAGTACGGTGCGCGTGGTGGGGGGGAAGGGATTACTCTCCACTATACCATGCTTCTCCGCCCAGCTGTGCCTACGGGGGTCCATCCATCCATCTACTCATCCATCCTCACAAGCGCCCCTCCTCCTCCTCCGCTTAGATAGACACGTTGAGTACATACTATTACACACGCGAGAGAGCCTCGCTCGCTTCGCCATGTCCACTCTAGGTACCCCGCAAATCCATTTTATATCTACATATACCAGCTGCAGATGCTAATTAAGCTACATAGATGCGATACGGAAAACTCGGAACACTAAGCGAGGATTGGAGTTATGGGGATTTTGCAGGTTCGGGAGCCCCCCCCCCCCAAGCCCAGCCCAGCTAGGCGTGGCTGCGGTGGGTTGTCGTGCAGAGACACGAGTGATCGATGCGGAGAGAAAGGCGGGAGCGGCGGGATTTCGGCGCTTCCGCCGTTGGCGTTCCGGGTATATGTGTGTGTACGTGGGGTCCTCCGCGGGGTGAGAGGGGGGCCAAGGCCTTTGACCGACCTAACCGTTCCGTGCGAGCGCGGTTGTTGAGGGTTCAAAAAACCACCGTCAAGTCGGATCCCCATTCCCATCCCGTCGTCCCGAAACGTAGCGTGGAGAACCGGGGTAGATACTCAACGGACCCCACTTGCTGGACTAGCCACTGCATTGTCAGCCGGCCTCCCCTCGCCTTCACTGCGCACTTCAGTCTCGTTCCGTCGTGTGCGCAGATATGTAGTCTATGGATGGATGAATGTCGGCGGATGCCTTACCCACCGGCAGGGTTTCTCCGGATCCGACGTGGGGGTTGGCGGCGGAAGACGTGGGGGAAAGGGTAATGACACAGATGGGCTTTTCGGAGCGGTGGGGGATGTGGATGGTGGTGGCTCTGAGTGGGGAAGCGATATTCTGTGGGGGCGGCAATTAGACATGGTGGAGACGGGAGAAAAGTGGGGGGAGGTCTACGACGACGGCGCAAAAGTAGGGAGGTACACATAGCGCACTGGATGAGTGATCGGCAGTGTTCTCCATCGTCCAGTCCGTCCGTCTTGAGCCCCAAACGCGACCAGATAAAATCCACGCAGTGTCAAAACTCCTGAACTACGACTGACCCCGTCCGCCTCACAAAGTCTAGCGCTAGCCTAGGAAGATCTCCTACATATCTAACTAGCACTGTCACAGCTAGCCAGTCACGTGATGGGGCGATCTGGCGGACTATCTACACCGTCCACTTCGACCCGAACGGGACGGACTGCTTTGCTGCAGTCCGGCTGGGGCTCAGATGGGACTGCTTACATTCCGTCTAGAACGTCTGGACTGCACACCGGACCGGACTGTGGAGAACGCCGGTGAATGGTTGTGTAGAATGAACGGAGAACCCGATATAATGGAGTTCGCTTGGATTTGGGTCTGGCCCATCGATCGCGCAGGTGAGAGCCGAAAGTTATCAGAAGCACACAGACCAGCCCACCCATCATAACATACATGCACACAGTTTTCCCCTCAAGGAGAAAGTATCCACATACAAGCCCCCGCTGCTGTGCACACGTATCTATGTACATGCAAACAAGTGCGCGTGGCGTTCTTCCACCGTTGCTCCCCGACCGACAATTGGCAGCGATGGCACGCATCTCTTCCTGCTCTTTCCCCTCTGAGCATCAACCTTGAACTTCCACTTGCGCAGCGGAGCTGGCCACGGCAGGCACTGATGGGCAGCGTACAGACCCTTTATTGGATACCGTGCTACGTCCGGTCTGCGCGTTCGCGCGATGATGGCAGGCTTCTGCTGCTTTGAGGTGGGCAGACAGGCAGGCAGGTAGTATGTGCTGTGGGCTATCGTGTGGTATGGCCGCCGTCGCCGCGTTGGTCTGGAGCGAGGCGTGTAGGTCACAGTTCGAAACATGGCGTCCGTACGGACTGTACCTCCGGCTTCGGCTGGTGGGTATTCCGACGCTCGGGGACATTGCTGACTTGTAGTGCGCGACGATTTCCACCCGCGCCTGGACCAGGATTTTGGACCTGAGGCGGCTTTTGTATTCTTCTGCAAAGGAACTGGTGTCGGATATCTGCGTGTTCTGGCTAGACAGCTCTACACCACAGCCAATACGCCCTACACTATGTCTGAGTCTCAACAATTACCGCAAAATGTGCCACCGCATCTTATGGATGAATTCCTTGTCTGGTTTGCTGCCCGGGAGCCGCAGACTCAATCCGGTATCAGAACAATACCCATTACCATCTCCCTGTCTCCAGTTTTTGTGATTTTCGCTAACTTTTGGTGTCTGAGCTAGGTGCTGGCACCACTCCTCCCGTCTCCACACAGAGATCTGTCGAGATGTCGAATATGATCGATCCGGAACTCGCTTCTACCTGTAGGTTCGGCCATCCAAAACGCTGCCGCTACACTCTCAAGCCGTCGATCCCCTGAGGGCCTTCACAAATCCGCGAACATAGAGGCTACAGATTCAAACTTTGATCTCCCGACCAGCCACCGGGCACCACCCTTGAAAAATCTTGCCACTGAGAACGATCAGAAAGATACAAATCCCCTTGTCAACTTGAACCGAGCAATGGGTATCGATCCTACAGACAGGCGTTCAGTTCAGGCCCGCCGGAAGGAAGTCTCCATGTACTGTCAAACGCACTATGGCTTTACGCTTGATACCCCTTACACTCAATGGTCGCCTATTACATGGCGCCAGTTGGTTAATGCGGTTTATCAAGAGTTCAGATAGCGTTATGCACGGACAAGGGATACATGCGAAGAGGCCATGAAAAGCATTTGTTCAGACACTTCTCGGAATATCCGGTCAAGCCTCCGCAGGGCCGCCAAAACCTCTCGTACCGAACTACCACCTGTCCAGCATCAAAAGCGCAAGGAAATTCCACAGACGAAGACACTTCTACGTAAGGTGTGTGGGTCCCAGGCACCGATTAGCCACGTCGACCGTATCTCTGGCGACAATGCAGCTTTGCATAATGAACCACACGTTCCCCCCAACAGACCATCTGTCCCAGACACCACACAGCCCAACACCGCCTTGCAAATGCAACAGCCACTTGCGGCAGAGAGCGCACCACTCCTAAC
>Ga0307508_10001095_pt1 | contig 31367 bp, 36 predicted proteins | sample 9_EM_MG_FD_203089 | JGI IMG/M metagenome (GOLD analysis project Ga0307508, IMG submission 203089) | Populus trichocarpa ectomycorrhiza microbial communities from riparian zone in the Pacific Northwest, United States - 9_EM | ecosystem: Host-associated > Plants > Roots > Unclassified | place...
AACTGGTGACCCTACCATATCTCAATGCACAGAGAGAAGACCAAATTGCCTACTATCGGGGTTACCACCGGTACGTACTTCCTACCATCCTGTACTTGCAAGCTGCAACTACTAATCAAATGTAGAATGGGAGCTCAAGTAGATGATATCAGTGAGGTACAGCGACTACAACTGGAGATTGTGAAGCTAGTCACAGAGCGCCGAGTGGAAGTGGATGTCCTACATCATCACGCTCAAGGTGGTAAAATGGCCAGGTCATTTATCAATCAACTCAACAGGAGGTGGAAACCTCTCGAACAGCTGGTGTCGAGATACAATCTCTCCATCTCAGAACCTATCTTCGAGGGGAGACTGAGTCCACTTTCACCACAAGCGCTAAAGGAAGACGGTATCGCCGACCACGATGGTGAGATCTGGGACATTGAAAGAATGATGTGCAATTCGAATTGGGCTGTGCACAGGGTTGTGCGAGAGGGTATAGAGGCACAACACCGCCTTGAGCGTGCCAAAGAGGAGTATATCACATTGCTTCTACATATTCGGCGGGTTTGTTGATGGGCTGTCCGGCAAGCAGAGGTACTTCTTCAGATATTGGAAGAACGGCCCGCAGTTACAAGCCGTGTTGGATCGAGTCGGAAGTGGTTGGAGCTGCTGTTGTTTTTGAGGTTACGGACTGTACTGTCAATGCTTGATAGGGCAAACTCCTTCAGCCTTGAAATTAGAGAGCAGGAACAACTTCATACTGTTGAGAGAGGAATTCGTATGGTACTAGCAATAGTAGAGGTGGATGGGGTGGAAGATGAGGGTGGGAATGGGGTTGAGGATGAGGATGAAGATGCGGGTGATGCGGAGGAGGAAATGCGGGAGGTCATCATGCGTGCATTAGGGGAACAGTTGAGAGAGGAAGAAGCGGACGAGGTAGAGATGGAGTTGTAACGAAATGGTAGAGGTGTATCCTGGCCACTCCGGCTCCTATTCATTCTCCACTCGAATCCACCTAGGTGATGGTTCGCTGGTAGCATGACGTCAGAATGGGAGCTCTGGGAGCTCCGGGAGTGGGAAGAGGAACAAGAGGCGGAGGCGGAGGAGCTGGGGAGGAACTACCGCTGTTCCTGCCCACGCCCACCTTCATGGCATCGGTAGGGAAGGAGTAGGGGGACGGGGTGTGCTTTCCTTTGTTTCTTCGCTTTGTGAATTTCCTTGGACGCGTCTACTCTTTCTTGGGACAGGCCTGGGCAGAGGGCTAAAGGGAAGCTTGCAACGAGCCGCCACTGCAGCGGACAGGAAAACCGGGCAAAATGTACGCTGCCATGATCTTTATAAGTCAAATGCAAGTATGATTAAACAAAAAAAACCTAGGTGATGGTGCCAGCAATACCAGGGCGCACCTGCAGACAGGGCAGTTGTCAGCAAGACGCCGCGCAGTAGAGTTACCAACCTAGCTCTGGTGAGCGTTGGGATTGAGACTGCGGCTGGCGAGATGGATGTCGCCAAGATGCCACGCAGTACAGCTACCTACCTAGCTCTGATGAGTGCCGGGGTCGAGATGCCGGCTGGCGGGATGGATGTCAGCAAGACGCCACACAGTAGGGGCTCTGGTGAGCGTTGGGATCGAGACGGCGGCTGGCGGGATGGCTATCGGGAAGAGGGCGTGCAGAAGGGCCTCTGGTGAGCATCGGGATCGAGACAGCGGCTGGCGAGATGGCTGTCGGCAAGACGCCATGCAGTACAGCTATCTACCTAGCTCTGATGAGAACCGGGGTCGAGACCCCGGTTGGCGGGATGGCTGTCGGCAAGAGGCTGCGCAGTACAGCTAACTACCTAGCTCTGATGAGCGCCAGGGTCGAGACGCCGGCTGGCGGGATGGCTATCAGCAACACGCCGCCCAGTAGGGGCTCTGGTGAGCGTTGGGATCGAGACGGCGGCTGGCGGGATGGCTGTTGGCAAGAGGCCACGCAGTAGGGGCTCTCGTAAGCATTGGGATCGAGACGGCGGCTGGCGAGATGGCTGTCGGCAAGACGCCGCGCAGTACAGCTACCTACCTAGCTCTGATGAGCGCCAGGGTCGAGACACTGGCTGGCAGGATGGGTGTCGGCAAGACGCCGTGCAGGACAGCTACCTACCTAGCTCTGATGAGTGCCGGGGTCGAGAGGCCCGCTGGCGGGATAGCTGTCGGCAAGACGCCGCGCAGTACAGCTTCCTACCTAGCTCTGGTGAAGATTGGGATCGAGACTTCAATTGGCGGGATGGCTGTCGGCAAGACGCCTCCCAGTAGAGCTACCTACCTAGCTCTGATAAGCGCCGGGGTCGAGATGTCGGCTAGCGAGGTGGCTGTCGGCAAGACGCCACGCAGTAGGGGCTCTGGTGAGCGTTGGGATCGAGACGCCAGCTGGCGAGATGGCTGTCGGCAAGACGCGACGCAGTAGAGTTACCTAGTTAGCTCCGATGAGTGCCGGGGTGGAGACGCCGGCTGGCGAGATGGCTGTCGGCAAGACACTGCGCAGTAGGGGCTCTGGTGAGCGTTGGGATCAAGACTGCAGCTGGTGCGATGGCTGTCGGCAAGACGCCACTCGGTAGGGGCTCAGGTGAGCATCGGGATCCAGGCGGCGGCTGGCGGGAAGGCTGTTGGCAAGCCGCCGCGCAGTAGGGGATCTGGTGGGCGTCGGAATCAAGACTTCTGTTGGCGGGATGGCTGTCGGCAAGCTGCCGCGCAGTATAGGTACCTACCTAGCTCTGATCAGTGCCGGGGTCGAGACGCCGGCTGGCGAGATGGCTGTCGGCGAGACGCCGCGCAGTAGCGGCTCTGGTGAGCGTCGGAATCGAGACTGCGGCTGGCGCGATGGCTGTCGGCAAGATGCCGCACAGTAGGGGCTCTGGTGAGCGTCGGGATCGAGATGGTAGCTGGCGGGAAGGCAGTTGGCAAGCCGCCACTCAGTAGGAGCTCGGGTGAGCGTCGGGATCGAGACGGCGGCTGGCGGGAAGGCTGTTGGCAAGCCGCCGTACACTAGCAGCTCTGGTGAGTGTCGGAATTGAGACGGTGGCTGGCAGGAAGGCTGTTGGCAAGCCGCCACGCAGTAGGAGCTCTGGAGAGCATCGGAATCGAGACGCCGGCTGGCGAGATGGCTGTCTGCAAGACGCCGCGCTGTAGGGGCTGTGGTGAGCGTTGGGATCGAGACGCCGGCTGGCGAGATGGCTGTCGGCAAGACGCCGCACAGTAGAGCTACCTACCTAGCTCTGATGAGCATCGGAATCGAGACGCCGGCTGGCGAGATGGCTGTCGTCAAGACGCAGCGCAGTATGAGCTCTGGTGAGCGTCGGAATCAAGACGCCGGCTGGCGAGATGGCTGTTGGCAAGATGCAGCCCAGTAGGAGGTCTGGTGAGCGTCGGGATCGAGACGCCGGCTGTCGAGATGGCTGTCGGCATGAGAGCATCGGGATCAAGACGGCGGCTGTCGAGATGGCTGTTGGCAAGACGCCCCGCAGTAGGAGCTCTGGTGAGCGGCGGGATCGAGACGCAGGCTGTCGACATGGCTCTCGGCAAGATGACTCGTAGTAGAGTTACCAATCATGCTCCGGTGAGCATCGAGATCGAGACACCAGCTGGCGAGATGGCTGTCAGCAAGACGCCTCGTAGTATAGTTACGGTCCTAGCTCTGGTGGGTGTTGGGGCAGAGAAGAAACTTGTATTGCCCTCCAAAGAAAGCAGTCTTCTCTCCCGCCACCCGCTGTTCATCCTCTGCACCCTTACTCCTGTTCATCCTCCTCGTTCTTCTCTTTGTCCAGGTCTTCGCACTCCCCTGGGCCCGAGTCCTCTTCCTCCTTTCTGCGCTCCTCGCCCTGGGTCCTGCCATCGGCACCCACGTCCCCAATTCGGTCCTCGTCTGGCTAGATGTTCGCGATGGATCTGGGTACCGGCATAGTGTCAAAATGGGGAGATGAGGCGACGCCATCAATGTATAATTTATAGGGGTGGTGTCCATGCGGAACCCCAAAGCATAAGAGGGTGGTGTCCGTGCGGAGGGGCGGGGTTGTACGGGTGCGGACTCGATCCTGCGAGGCCACCCAACGCGGAGGTGGCAGTGAAACTTTTTTGTTTTATCATACTCGCATGAAGCCTATCTAGACTATGGCGGCGAGGTGGCGGTGAAACGGGGCACGGAGGAAGTCAGAGACGAGCATGAATATATAGATATCTCTGCCACCTGGCAAGAGAGCATCACCGAATCTACTGTCTGCCATCTCTACCCATATATCTGTGTACCGTAACCTTTCACAGGTTATGAGCCTGGTGGGTTGGAACGTCGCGAACAAGACCCCATTACCGGCAGCGTAAAACCGTGTGAGAGACGATGCTGGTGAGTCGAATTGATCGGTTCTTACCTCAATACCTATAGATAGCCCGAATTCACAGACAATCAAATTTGGGGTGCGCTAAAAGATAAGGGTGGTGTGGCGGGTCGGATAATTTGGAGTGAGCAGTGCCTTTTCTCTCTGTTTGCGCCGATCTTCCCAGCTCAAGCCAATAAATAGACAAACTAGAATTTGGGTGGCTCACTGGAGTCAACAGCGCCGGTCGAGGGTGGATCGGCGGTGGGGTAGGGAAGGATTGACTCCAATTATTCCCAAAGATTGACTCGAGTCATTCGAGAAAATTGACTCTTGTCATCCGAGAAAATTGACTCGAGTCATTCAAGAAAATTGACTCGAGTCATTCAAGAAAATTGACTGGGGTCATTGAAGAAAATTGACTCGGGTCATTCAAAAAAACTGACAGTTCATTCAAGAAAATTGACGCGAGTCATTTAAGAAAATTGACTCGAGTCATCGTAGAAAATTGACTCGAGTCATCCAAGAAAATTGACTCGAGTCATTTAAGAAAATTGACTCGAGTCATTCAAGAAAATTGACTGGGGTCATTGAAGAAAATTGACTAGGGTCATCCAAAAAAACTGACAGTTCATTCAAGAAAATTGACTCGAGTCATTCAAGAAAATTGACTCGAGTCATTGTAGAAAATTGGCTCGAGTCATCCAAGAAAATTGACTCGAGTCATTCAAGAAAATTCACTCTTCTCACCCCAGTAAATTGACTCGAATCATCCAAGAAATTGACTCCAGTAATCCAAGAAAATTGACTCTAGTTATTCAAGAAAATTGACTCGAGTCACTCCGGAAGATTGATTGCAATCATTCCCAAAAATTGACTGAAGTCATTCAAGAAATTGACCTGAGTCATTGAAGAAAATTGACTTTGGCCATTGACCAAAATGGCTCAAGGTCGATAAATAAAAATGTTTTAACTTGCTAAATAGCAACTTTAACTTTCCAGGCGCTCTTCGTCCGATAATCCCTTCTCCATACTATAATTCCCCTGTTGATAAGTAAATTTATCTGTAAAATCATGCTGTGCCATATTGGCAGCTGACCACACAACCCCCAATTTTTTTTTCTTAACCCGGTGCCAGAAATCGATTTTCCCAATAGTTATCTAACGTTTCTTATGTAGGAATAATTTATTAATTATGTGGTTGTGGTTGGAGGGATATGGGAAAGCAGCTGGCGCGGCCCCCGGGCGCGCCCAGGCCTCTTTGCGTCTGTTTCACGGTGGGCACGTGCACGCACCCCAGCTGTAATGTCATCGCGATATTGCGTGCCATAGGTGCACAGGTCAGCAGCTGTACGGACCTAACGGATGCAAGAGGGGCCATTTTATGCGGCTACTCCCGCTTCTGCAGCGTCTCCTATAGTGGTTGCATTTGTGTTTATTTTGGAAATTTCACGAATCTTGATCCGTTCAGGACAGTTGGGGTCGCTCACCTTATGGGGTGAGTCGCAGTTGGCACAGCGAATAGGAGGATGAGTGCAGGCCGGGCCCTTCTTGCAAATAGGGAGGGTGCATGGGTACTCTTTGGTCTTATGGGGATCAGCACAGACCGCGCAGTGGGGGTTGTTCCGGCATAGAGCAGTTGGGTGACCGTAGGCTTGACACTTACAGCATTGAGTGCTTCTTCCGTATGCGATGTAGTCATCCAGTTCGCACTCACGGTTGGAAACGATCAGGTGCTGATGGCCAATCTGAGCCTTCTTGATGTTGCCTGCAAGTGTCATGACAATCGTGGAGTTTACCTTGTGCTCTCGTCGGTCAGCTGGCGTGAGCCATCGTGGGGTCTGGTTCTGGGTCAGTTGGGGGTAGTTGGAAGAGATGCTCTGTGAAATCTCGGGCAGAGACAGGTGAGTGGGCACTCCATGTAGTAGGAACTGACTGTGTTGTTTTCCGATCTCCACTTGCTCACATTCACCGTAATAGGAGAGGGCGTCTTTGATGATGGTTGGGTAATCCTCGTAGATGACATTCGTCTGGGTGTCACCAGTGGTAAAGATGATATTGCAATGGACAGTAACCCGTGCACGGATAAACGAAGGTGCGAAGACATCTTTGTTGTTGACGATTGCGGAGTTGACACCACGGAGTGCTGTGTCTGCTGCAATCTGGCGTGTAGCATAATCCTGTTCAGTGTGGATCGTATCTGGACCTTCCTCCCAGGTGAAGTAACATGTAACCTCCCGTTCAGCCTGAGGGTAGGTCGTAGGTATAAGCTTGGGCGTGGGAATCTTCTTATCCTTCTGGCCACCCACTTTCAGGGTCGTCCAGCCTGTAGTGTCAGGAGTCCGTGGTACTGTGGAAGTCTGTGCAGTAGTGGCAATGGCAGCGTAGGTAGGATTGGTATTTCCGTTGGTGTTGGTATTCGCCTGGTTAGCTGGCTGCTTTTCCTTCTTCTTCTTTGGGTCCTTGTTGCCTGAGGCTGGGGCCACAAACGGTATCTAACGGATACGTTGGATTTCGTCTTTGAAGTTGAGAACTTGTTGTTGTAGCTGGGCAATGCGGGCGCTCATCGTTGTGATTCTGTTGTGTAGTGGACCGGTAGCTTTCTCAACGGCGAGGGCGGTTGTCTTGTTGATATCTTTGGTGATCCTGTTGTACAGATTTTCCATTGCAGTCGCTGTGATAATCTCAAAATCGGCACGAAGTGCAGCATGTTCGGGGCTGAGTGGTGCTACCAGTTGCAGAAGCTCTTGATCGTCGTCATTGTTATCATCACCAATGGCCTGGATCAAGGTGATGTGCTCGGTGCGCTGAAAGTCCATACTGTTGTCCTCCTGTTCTTCCTCGTTGGGTTTGGACCCTGGAGGGCTGTCTTCATGTGGACGCTTCAGTGGTGATTGGGATCGGGTCTCTGTCGAAGTGGGGCGCAAAAAAGCGTGTAGAGATGCCTGGCCACGGCCGCAGGCAGACATGTGGTTAAATCTAAAGGGGAGGCTTTGGCTTGTGACGCACGTGCGTCACTACCGAAAGCTTTTAAAACAAATGCAGGAGGAGCCCGAGAGAATTCCAGAGATGGCAACCAGGTGGTGATGGGCGGATACGCAGGGTCCGCGATCACTGAGGGAGGGTCAGGGTGAGGGTGGAAAACCAAACTCAAGCAAATCGGCTTTCCAGCTGATGAGACTGTAGCCCGAGATGCAGGGAAAGCTTTGAGGAGGTTTTTATCGAGATTGATGGTTGGAGAGAAAAGTTCTTTTCGAAAATGTGGGGGGGTTGTCGAAGAGAATAGATTGCATGGAGAAGAATATCCAGACTAGCTACCGCGCCCTTCCTTTATACTTTTCCTTCCCTCAGTGGAATCACAGCTTGCCCGCAAGACTAACACAGTTCCAACATCATGACTCAATCGTCGTGCCCAAGGAAATACACGATCGCACTCAGCCGCCGCACGGCCACCACTCTACTCGCGGCAACAGGTGAAAGGACACGCAAGCAAGAAGAGTACAGAAACAGACAAAGGACACGCAAGCATAATCAAAGGGAAACAACATATGTAAGAAGACGGGAGAAAGGACGCGCAAGCACTATCAACAGGAAACGGCCAATACGAGAAGGACGCGTAGGCAATATAGAAGAAACAAAGGAGAGAGGTTTAGACCGGCCAGCGGTCGGGGATATCGCTACTGGAGCGATAAGGTGGTGATCAGTCGAGGCGCCTAAGCGCGGAGGATGACCGCGGCTGCGGTAGCGGAAAAGAGGACGAGCCACAGGGCGACAAGGGTAAGAGTGGCACCGGCGCCAGCAGCAAGGAGGCTGTCATGCCAGGTTGGTGACAGTAATGTAGAATTGTGGGCAGCTGACCACCAAAAAAAATGACCCAGGTCGAAGAAGAGCTACGCCGGGCCAGGGCCCATCGACCCCGGACGAAACTCAACGCCAGAAAACGTCAAGACTTTTAACCGACCCACCAAATTTTAAGCGTTCCTGGACTCCACGATGTCCGGCGAAGCGACCCTGCCGAGCAGGCCAGCCCTGATGGTGGCTGCCAGTGCCGGCCCGAGTGAGGGCTCCTTTCTGAGGGAGCTCGGAGGAGATACAGGAAGCTACAGGGAGGAGAAGATGGTGGAAGACAGTGGAAGTGAGCTCAGCGGGCTCGAGAGCAGCGTGGTGGGGACAGAGGTGAAGGAAGAGTGGGAAGGAAAGGGCCGTGGGAGGCCAAACTTCAAGTGTGCCACCTTCGGCGCGGGGCAACAGCAGAGCACGCAGGACTTTTTCCGGCGCGGAGGCAACGACATTTTCGACACGCCTGGAAAGTCAGCCATTGGAGGAGCACTCATCCGCTCCCTCGCAGCAGCCGCAAGCAGCGCACAGGAGGTGGAAATGGCCGAGACCCTGAACTCTGCCAAGAGTTTCGGGGAGGGGGTCGGGAAATTGGATGTGGGGGCGGTTGACTGGGCGGAAGCGGTGGCAAATGAAGTGGAGATGGAGGGGGTGGTGGACTCTGAGAGGTCGAGGACCCCATGGCCCACCCCCGTCAGATGCGGGAGCACAGCACCAGCAGTGCCGAAAGGACGTACCACGCCGACCCCAGTACTGGTCACGCTGACCAAGGGCAGCAAGAGAATGGCAATGGGCACCCCGAGGCCCAACAGACTCCACCAGCCGGTACTAGCACGCCCGGCGCAGATTGGATTTGCAGCAGCGTTGGCACTGGAGCAGATCCTGGCAGCTGTAGCCAGGGTGGAGAAGAAGATGGAGGAGAAGGTGGCTGCGCTGGAGGCACGGATGATGGAGGGAATAGGATTGCTGGATGCTGAGGAGAACGAGAGGGAAGTGAGGATGGCAGCGGGGCTTCTGGCAGATGCGGAGCAGAGGGAGAAGAGGCTGGCAGTGAAGCTACTCGCCATAGATGACATCGAGACGGAGCTGACCCAGAAGGGGCAGTGGGAGATAGAGCAGTGGAAGGACCTGGCACGGCTGCTGGAGGCGAGGAGAAGAGACATTGGGGAGGTCAAGCGGGCCGTGGACAACCTCGCAGACAAAGTTGCGGAAGAGGGCTGGGCACACTGGGGAGCACACCTGGTACCAACCGAGGGGCCGAGCTTGACGACAGCTCCAGTGGCGCCCCAGCCAATGGCAGGAGTCGCAGCAACGCCGGCCCAGGCAGACGAGACGGAGCGAGGAGACAGCATGGAGGGGGTCGAACGGGAGGGGCTCTTCGCCTCTCAGCATACGCCGGAGCTGGGGGCGGCCGTGCCAACCCAGGGGATGGCACCGGGACCCAGCAAGAAGAAGGGTAAGGAGAAGGAAAAGGGCAAAGCGGTGCAGATCGCCGTACCGCCTGCCTTGGGGCGGGCGGCGCGCCAAGCGAGGAGGCAGACGGCAGTCGACGAGGCTAGGGCGGGCAGAGCAGAGGAGCCGGTAGCACCGATCCGGTCAATCCTGAAACGACCCGAGACGGAAGAAGCAGAGAAGAAGGCAGAGGAGAAGACAAAGGAGGAGGTTGCAAAGAAGCAGGAGGAAAAGATGGCAGCCATGAAGAAATGGGAGGCCGGAGAGCTGAGCCAGAAAGAGGGGGAAACGTATAGCAGAGCGGCGAGGCCTATTCAGACCCTCGCAGGTGAAACCAACACCCTGGGGGAGGTGGCAGCCGGACAGAGGATCGCACACATGGCAGGAATGCGAGCGCTGGAGAGCAGGTGGGAAGAGGAATGGGATTGCGCCCGCGCGGCCCCACTGCAGCAGCAACAGCAGAGCCAGCAGCGACAGCTGCTGCGCTCGCCGCAGCAACAGCAACAGCGCCAGCAGCGGCAGCTGCAACCGCGGGCGCCACAGCAGCAGCAGCAGCAGCAGCAGCAGCAGCAACAGCAGACCAGTTGGGCGCAGAGGGCAGCCGCAGCGGCGGCCCTGCCACAGGCGGACAACAAGCGGATGGGCCAAAACGGAAAGGCAGAGCGGGAACCAACAGGGTTGGAACCGATCAAGCACTCGATTCCGCGCGACGAGCGAGGAATTGTCTTCGAGAGAGCAGCAGGTGCGCCGCAGATCGACACAGTGGTGGCAGCAAGTGCTGCAGCTTTCGTCAACATTGCGCTGAGTAGGGTGGCACCAGCCCATGTCCGGACTGAAGCTTTCAGGATCTCAGTGCAGGGGAGACTATCGACAACCGCCCGCTTTGGGGCGTCAGCGGCGATGCTGCTGCGCTTCAAGAAGGAGATCTTGGAGGCGGCCAGAAAAGCCGACAGGACGATCATCAATGTCATTGCCAATGAGACGTGGGCGGAGTTGAAGATATTGGTGCCATACGACCGGTACCGCCACCCTAGCGGGCTGGCAGATCTCAGGGAGCAGATCGAGGCGGAAAACCCGGGAGTTGTAGTCCCCCCACTCTCAATGAAGTGGATGCGGTCAGTCAGCACCATTGAGCGGCACTACCAAGCCGGCCGCCTCCCAAAGAATGTGGCATCTGTGGTCTTCAAGGTGCCGGGCAAGGTGGCAGCCCAGAAGCTGTTGGTGGAGATGTGGGTGGCAGGCAACAAGTTCCGCGCCCTCCCCTACATTCCCGATAAGGCGGACACCCTGTGCAGCATGTGCGGACAGTGGGGCCATTCAGAGTTCCGGTGCCAGCGGGCCACCGCAACGTGCGCCATCTGCGCTGGCACCCACAGGACTGAGGAGCACCGGTGCGAGGTGGCAACCTGTGGGAAGGTCGGAAAGGTGTGCCCCCACACGGAGATGAAGTGCCCCAACTGCGGGGGAGGGCACCCCGCCCAGGATGCCAGGTGCCGGGCGAAGCGCGCCGCTATCGAGATCGCCCGAGGCAGACGCTCTTCTACGCTGCGCCCGGCTGTGGCCTGGGGCATCGGCCAGCCAGCACGGCTAAGTGCAGCTCCCAGTGCTGGCGGACCGGCCTTGCTGAACTGGGTCCCAGGAGGCGTGCATGTGGAGACTTCTCCAGACTGGACTGAAGACCCAATGGAGGTAACGGTAACTGGAATGGAACCAAGCGGCACCGCCCCACCCATAGCCGTCTGATGGCGAACCCACCAGAAACACGAAAGCTGCTGGCGCTGCAGCATAACTGCGCTAGGGGGGGCCAGGTCATGGAGGCGGTGTTGGAGTCAGCGGTCAGAATGGGAGCGGACCTTGTTCTGATACAAGAGCCGAGAGGAGAGAGGGAGAAAGACAGTACCAGATCGCACCCCAGTTTCACGTTTATAAGGGGGGAAGAAGGTGAGCCAGCAAAGTGCTGGATAGCAGTCAACCGGGCATCACGTTGCAGGGTGACTGAAATGAAGGATATGACGAGGAACAGCAGAAATCACGTGCAGGTAATCGAGGTCACACCACCGGGCATGCCGACAATCACCATTGCCAATGTGTACGACCAATGGAGAGATGGGGGAAGACCAGCGCAACGCGCCGACTGGGGCGCTATTGCCAAGTCCGCCCGAGTGATAATTGCTGGGGATATGAACGCCCACAGTACAGTGTGGAACGGGAGAGTGACAGGACGGAAGAACGCGGTCTTCTGGGAAAAGCTCATCGAAGAGGAGGTATTAGTGGTGTGGAACACCGAAGAAGCAACAAGGCTGGGCGGCCCCAATCACTCCATTATCGACCTAACCTTGTCCTCACCAAACGTGGAACTAAATTGGAGCATCGCCGGGGAGAAAGACACCAACGGATCAGACCATGAGGTCATTGTCTGGGAGGTGCTTGCGCAAGGGGCAGTAGGAGGAGTCAGCAAGGATACTACTGGGTGGGATATCAGCGGGTGGACGACATGGGGCAAAACTGGAGAAGCGCAGGAGGCAGCGGAAAGAAAGAGGGTGGAAGCAAGGGAGGTTTACCTATGGGCAGCCAGCCGGACCCCGCTCCTCAACAAAGACAGCACAGTGGAAGAGGTGGCAAAGCAGTGGCTGGATTGAAAGAGGTGATGATAGGAACGCTGGATCAGCTTGCAAGGAAGAAGAGATGGTGCTCAAGGTCAAAGCGTTGGTGGTCGGAGGACGTAAAGCAGCTGCGGCATGACCTGGGAAGAGCCAGGAGAGAATTTAGACACCGCCCAGCTGGCATCAGCCGCTTCAAAGAAGCAAGGCCCAACTTCTGAAGAGCGATCCGGTGGGCCAAGCGGGAGTGCTGGAACCGGTTCCTACAAGAAGGCAAAGGAAATGATGTATGGACAGCGACGCGGTACATGACACCCAGAATCGACAAGGCCGTACAGGCTCTGGTTGATGAGGATGGCAATCTTGCAGAAGGGCATTACGAGTGAGAGAAAGCCCTGCTGGCTGCCCACTTCCCCAAGGCACCACTGAGCAACTACACGCCAAAGGAAGGGGGAAGAGCCTTTGAATGGGTTAACGAAGAAGTGGTGGGGGGGCTACTCGGAAAGGCGGCCAATTCGTCAGCCCCGGGAGATGACCATATCTCGGCGCGCATCCTCAAAGTCTTCTGGGAATGGGACCGACAGCGGATCGTACAGCTAGTCAGAGCCCGCATCCGGCTGGGCTATCACCCTGAACTCTGGAAAACAGCCAAAGGAATCGTTATTCCAAAGCCCGGAAAGCCCGACTACTCGAAGGTACGGGCCTATCGGGTGATCTGCCTCTTGGATGTCATCAGCAAGCTAGTGGAACGGATGGTGGGCCACCTGATCGCCGAGCACCTGGAATGAAAGAAGGGGCTTCACGAAGGACAGTACGGCTGCCGCAAGCGAAGGTCATGCATCGATGCAGTCGCGGTGCTCATGAACCGAACCCAGCAGGTGTGGGGAGAAAAGAAGATAGCGGGAGCGTTATTTATGGATGTCAAGTCGGCATTTAACAATGTCAACAAGGCGCTCCTTGGCAAGCACATGGAAGCACTGGAGCTGGAGCCGGACCTCATCCGATAGACGCACAACTTCATGACAGGCCGAAAGGTCAAACTCATGCTGGATGGCGAGGCCTGGGACGTCAGCCCGATCGACACCGGGATCCCACAGGGGTCACCAGTGGCCCCTATTCTGTTTGTCACCTACCTGTCCGGCATCTTCGACGAGGTGGAGAGAGCAGTACCAGATGTCCAGGGCCTATCATTTGCAGATGACATTGGATGGTGGGTGAAAGCAGAGAATGAGGAGGAGGTGATGGCAAAGCTGGCGGAAGCAGCACCCATGTCCCTAGACTGGGCAAAGGATAATGGAGTGGCGTTCGACCAGGGAAAAACGGAAGGTGTCCTCTTCCGGAAAAAGAAGGGCGCTCCGACTGTCACCATCCGTGTGGGGACCAGCAACATCCCCTTTAACTCCGAAGCAACCTGTTGGCTAGGAGTCTGGCTAGACTCCCAGCTCACGCTTAAGGAACATCACGCAGTTAGGCTAAAAGAGGGAAAGAAGGCCATGGAACGGCTTCGCCAGCTTACTGGACAGATGGGTCTCTCGCCAGCCAACTGCTGCAAGGTCATGACAGCGTGCATCCAGTCAGTTGCCATGTTCCGGTCGGACCTATGGTGGAAGGGTGACAGGGTGGACAGCACCATAGGAAGAGCCGAAGAGCTACAGAAAGAGGTGAACAAGCAGACGCGGGCAGTCACAGGATGCTCCCGAACAACCAACTGCGGAGCAGCGATGGAGTCAGGGCTTAGACCGGCAACAGCACAACTTGAGAATTGGCAACGACGCTTCGGCCTATGGCTACTCAGTCTGCCCGATGGTGATCAGGCCAGAGAGGTGGTGGGAGCAAGGTCGGGGATTGGGGGAAGGCTGAAGAACGCACTGGCGCATCGAGGCAGTACAGAGATGACAGTCCTACTCGAGGAACCAGAAGCGCTAGACGCTGAGATAATCCAGGAGGACGAGAAGACAGCCAAGGTGGAGGCAGAGCGGATCAGACCTGGACTCACCATATTTACTGATGGGTCGTAACTCGACAGCGGAGAAACCGGATATGCTGTTGCATGGCAGAATGGACAATCCTGGGTGGGTATCAAGAACCACATGGGATATAACCAAGAAGCCTACGATGCAGAATGCGCAGCACTGGCAAGAGCCCTCAAGGAGGCGGCAAAGCACCAGACGGTGCCGGAATGGGTCACAATTTTCACTGATGCCCAAGCCGCCATTAGGCGGATGGCATCAGAGAAGCCCGGCCCAGGCCAGAAGTACGCAATCCTGGCAAGACGACACATTGCAAAGCTGCGAAGAGCTAGGGTGGGTATCACCATCGAGATCCGGTGGTGCCCCGCCCATCAGCGCGTTCCAGGCAACGAAAAGACCGACGAGTGGGCAAAGATCGCAGCAGAAAAACCGGAAGCTCAAGGGGTGGAGTGGTTACAGGGAGGAGCGCGCCCGGTGCCACTCCCCAGGTCTCTTGCACACATCAAGCGTGAGATCTCGACGAAGAAATGGGACGAGGCCCGTCAGTGGGCCGGGAAAGGAATCTCCCCCAAGAAATACAGAATGCCACGCATACAGCAGCCTGGCAAGACAGTGGCCGGAAGCAACAAGAGGGTCACGGTAAGGTTTTACCAGATCAAGACCGGGCACTGCCTTACCGGGCAGTACTTAGAATGGACGGAGAACCGAACTTCAGCGCAGTGTTGGTGGTGTAGGTGCAAGGAGCAGACAAGGGAGCACGTCTTCAAAAACTGCGGACAATGGAAGGAATAGCAGAAGGTGCTGTGTAAGGAGGTGTGGAAGGAGACGGGAAGAGGGAGGAGCCGCTTTCCGATCCGGGACCTCCTTGCCAACGACAGGTGCAGCAGGGCGGTGCTGGACTTCCTATCCACCACGGATGTAGGGAGGCTGGCTCCGGCCCCGGTTGAGGAGGACACGCAGAGTGAGGCGTCAGAGTGGGAAGTTTGGCAGAGCAGAGAACGAGAGGAGGATAGGGAAGCAGAAACTGAGAGGCTGGGCGCCGAGGTCGAGAAATCCCTGTTCCTCCCCACGCCTGCCTTCCTGGCATCCGCGCAAGAGGAGTGAGAATGCAGTGTGTTTCCTTCCTGTCTCTCTTTTGTCATTTCGTTGGGGCGCCTTCTATCTTCGTGGGACAGGCCTGGGCGGATGGCAAAGGAAAGCTTGCAATATGCCGTCATCGTGTGGACAGCGGCGGGGAAACGGGCAAAAAAATTTACGCTGCCATAGTCTAGATAGGCTTCATGCGAGTATGATAAAACAAAAAGCTACGGTGGGCGAGAGACGAAATCAGGCGGTTAGCCACCCGAATACCCCTCTCCGGCTCTCCAAAAACCAGGCACCCATCTCCGCAACCGCTACAGTTATGGCGCACCCCAGTCAGGCCACCACGCACCATTGCCGCTACAGCACCAGCCACTCCCCCGCCACTTCCATGGCGACCAATGCTCCGGAGTCCTGTCTGGCTGGCGCCCGCTTCCCCGGCACGAAGGCAAAGGCGACCGGCGCTCCTGCCATCCAGCCCACTGGAACCACCACTCCCACCATGGCCAACGGCCACAGGCTGAGGAGGAAGAGGGGCCAGAACGCCACCAAGGCCGGGACGCCCGTCAAAATCACCCTCGCCCTCGCCGTTGTCCAGCGAAGACGACAACGGTATATACGTGCAGAACCTTCCCCCGTGGAGACTCCCGCCAGGCACAAGGGAACCAACAAGAGGAGAGGTAGCCACTATGCTCACACCGGAAGAGATAGCAAGGCTTGTGGGAGCAGGGATTGCAGCGGCGCGAGCTCCAGAGCAACCAGCGAACGGAAACCGGATAAACGCCTCAAGGCTGAAAATGGAAAACTCCGAGAAATTTGACGGGAAAAGTTCGTCCGCTTTTAACCAATGGTGGGAATCGGTCACAATGTATCTGGGATTCTACTCGGAGACGGTCGACTGACAGAAGATCGCCTGGGTCAGAACTCTCCTGACGGACACCGCCCTGGTATGGCACCTCCAGCGGTACCACGAGCTGCGGGAAAATGACACGTGGGCCAATTATGCGGCAGCCATTCGGGCAGAATACCGGAACGAGCGCGAAGCAGCCGATGCCCAGCTCAAACAGGGTGAACTCAAACACCAAGGATCCATCCGCGCCTACCTAACGGAGTTCCAAGCGCTCAATATCTTCGCACGGGCAACTGGAGAGGCGCTGCGAGAAAAGATTGACCTGGCTATGCCAGACGCAGTACTGGACCTGCGGTTTGCCCATTACCTAGAGGACTTCGCGGACGATAAAGGATTCTTGCAGGCCACCCACCAGGCAGGCCTACAAGTGGAAAAGAAGAAAGCCCTGAAACAGGCCCGGGAAGCTGACCCACCCACAGGCAACCTCCAGTCCGAGGAAAAGAAAAAGGAAGGAAAAAGAAGAAATCCGCCGACGGAAACACCAGACGACGGCAACAAAAAGAATTCGAAACCGGAGGAGGAATTTGGGAAGCCCGGCTCATGGGAATCGTACGAGGTGGCGATGGAAGGAGTTCCCTGCACAGAACGAGCCGAGCTCCGCCAGAAGGGTTGCCACCACTGCAGCAAGACGGGGCATCGCTCGTATAAGTGCTATGCAAGAGCCACGGCCAACGGTACGGAACTTCCGCAGGTGCCGTGGAAAGTATCGGCAGGAAACAAACGACGAAGGGAAGAAAACGAAGAACCAACTCCCCCGGCCAAGGCACCGAAAATCTCTGCGGTGGAGGTAATGGACACGGAGCCCACCATCCAAGACTCCATATGGGAAGAGGAGGATGTTTGAAGGGTCAGAGGACACGGCCGAGCCTCAAGACCAAAAATGGCATATACGGAACAGGCCAAAAAATGAGCGCCGAGGAACCTGAAAAGGAAACCGAGCGCAAGAAACCTCGATACGGACCCCGACCCATCATAACCATGCGGCTGCACGTGGAACAAGGAAAACACCGAGTTCAGGTACTACTGGACACGGGATGTTCGGTCCCGCTGGTCAACAAAGAAACAGCGAGGAGATTACAGATCCCAATGCTCAAACATGACTCGGCGATTCGTATTGAGAACTATACAGGGCAACATGTGGAGGAGGCAGGAATATTTTACACAAAACCTCTACTCCTGCAACACCGGCAGCACTTCTCAAAGGAAATCTTCGAAGTAATCCCCATGGAACCAGAAGTCGACATCTTCCTACCCTACTGGCGGATATCGAAGCATCCCCAGCAAGGAATCTGAGAGTTGGAATAGATACAATTCAACAGTCCCGGATGCCAGGAAACCTACACTCGATACGAGCAGGGGGAGTTGTCCCTCACTTGGGATGCAAAAGTGGCACGTGACCCAAACGCCCAAGTAATCGGGCACATATCGGCAGTCACCACCGACGACTCCCTGGCCAGTGTCCCAGGAGAATTCAGACCCTACCTGGGCATAATGAGCGAGGAGGCAGCAAACGCCCTCCCACAGCACCGTCCCTACGACTGCAAAATCGAGTTCAGAGAAGGAGGCACCGCGCCATGGGGACCTATATACCCCCTGTCTGAAGTAGAGTTACAAACCCTTTGGGAATGGTTGAAAGAAATGGAACAAACAGGGAAAATCAAGCAATTGACCTCCCCGGCCAGATCGCCAATCCTGTTCGTACCCAAACCCCACGGACGAGGTCTCCGCCTGTGTGTGGACTATCGGGCCCTGAACCAGATAACGATCCCAAATCGATACCCGCTCCCACTTATGTACGAGGTACAAGACCGGGTGCAAGGGGCCCAATGGTTCACAAAAATGGACCTCAAAAACGGGTTTCATCTAATCCGAATGAGGGAAGGGGACGAATGGAAGACCGCTTTCCGAACCCGCTACGGACTATTTGAATTCCAAGTCATGCCCTTTGGCCTAACAAAGGTGCCATCCACGTTCCAAGATATGATGAACCATGTCCTCTCTGACCTGCTAGATGTTGGGGTCCTGGCATACATGGACGACATATTAGTATACGCCAAAACCGAGAAAGAGCATGACTGACTAGTCAAGGAAGTCATCGAAAGACTGCAGAAAAACAGGCTAGCAGTCTCACCGGAAAAATGTGTTCGGAAGGCTCAGGAAGTGGAATTCCTGGGATACGTCATAGGGAGAAACGGGATAAAGATGGCAAAAGAAAAAGTAAAAGCGGTGCTAGAATGGAAAACTCCGGAGTCTCTGACGGAAGTACAATCCTTTCTGGGGTTCGCTAATTTTTATCGACGCTTCATCGAGAACTACTCCTGGATAGCTCGACCACTGACAGAACTGACGAAGAAAGAGAAAAAAGAAGGATGGGCCTGAAATCAGGAAGCGCAGGCAGCCTGCAAAGAACTCAAGCAGCGATTCACCACGGCCCCTATTCTAGCCCACTTCGACCCAACCAGGTGAGTGGTCATCGAATCAGACGCTTCCGACTTCGCGCTAGGTGCCGTCCTATCCCAACGAGATGAAGAAAACCGCCTCCACCCAGTGGCATTCCACTCACGGAAATTCCAACCAGCGGAAGTCAACTACGAAATACATGACAAGTACTAGCAGTGGTGGATGCGTTCAAACACTGGCGACGCTACTGCGAAGGACCAACGCATCAGATCCAGATTATCTCAGATCACCAGAACCTGGAGTACTTTACGACAACTAAAGTACTAAATCGACAGCAGGCTCGTTGGGCCCAGGAGCTGACAGAAATCGATATACGGATCTATTACCGATCGGGAACCCAAAACGGCAAGCCCTATGCATTGTCAAGGCATTCGGAGTACCACCTGGAAAAGGGGGTGGTAGAAAACCAGCCGATCGCGACGGTTTTGCAGCCAAAAAACCTGGGCAAAGGAAGCCTAAGCGAAAGAAAAAATATTTCGTTCATCTGCTCGTCAGCACGGTTAGCCTCGCTACCAGCAAGAAAATGGAATGAAGGATTCCTGCAGAAAGTTCAGGAAGCGGGGAGTAAGGATGCGACCTACCAAAAGGGGGAAAAGGAAGCGGAGCTGGAAGAACTGGCTCCGAAAGACCAAAAGGTCATGGAACGAACGGTGGAATTAAGGGACGGGCTCCTGTACCAAAGGAACTTGCTCTGGGTGCCGGAAGGGATAGTGCAGCAGGTCCTGGAATCCGAGCACGACACCAACGTAGCGGGACACATGGGTCAAGACAAGACCATTGAACTCATTCGGCGGAACTTCTGGTGGCGAAAAATGAATGAGCGAATCATCGACTTCGTCAGGAGCTGCCCCGACTGCCAACAGAACAAGACCTCCCGTCACCAACCATACGGGCTGTCCTCCCCACTGGAGCTACCATATGCACCATGGCAGTCCATAGCAATGGACTTCATCACGGAACTCCCAATCTCAGATGGCTGCAACCAATTATGGGTAATCATCGACCGATTCACCAAGATGGTGCACTTCCTCCCCTTGCGAAAGGAAGGGAAGACGGCAGCAGACCTGGCCTCCATCTTTGCCCGAGAAGTGTGGAAGTATCACGGCCTCCCCACTGATATTGTGTCAGACCACAACTCCAGGTTTACATCTGAAACTTGGAAGGAGTTCCTGATACTCTCGGAAATTCGGCCTCGAATGTCAACAGCGTTCCATCCACAGACTGACGGCCAAACGGGACGACTCAACCAAACGATCGAAGCCTACCTCCGAGTGTTCGTCAGTAAGTAACAAAATGACTCGGTACGACTGCTACCGATGGCTGAGTTCGCCTACAAAAACTCGACCACCATGGGTAATGGTATGTCTCCATTCTACGGTAACGATGGCTTCTACCCGGCAGTCACGAACCCCTCGTCGACGGAAACCTTCAACCCAGCGAGCCAGGTCTACACCCACTGGATGCACACCATGCACGACGAGTCCCGGAAAGGGCTGAAAGATGCACAGGAGCAGATGCGCCGATACACCTATATGACGTGAAATGAACCTCTAGCATACCAAGTAGGAGACTTGGTGATGCTCAAAGGGGCGCAACATCAAAACGCGCCGTCCCTTGAAGAAGCGGGATCACAAGAATCATGGTCCCTTTCAAATCGAGAAAATCGTCGCCCTGCTCGCTGTCTGTCTCACGCTTCCCGGAAAATTGAAGATCTGTAACGTCTTCAACATCTCGCTACTCGAACCCTACCGAACCAGCGAACGCCTGGCACCTCCAGACGCATCAAAAGTGCTCCAAGAGGCAGACGATATCGAGCAAAGCGAGGAATGCAATGTCGAAGAAGTTATGTCCTCGGTCGAGTGCAGCCGGGGAAATAACAAACGAATTCTCTACCTTGTCAAATGGCTCGACTATCCGGAACGAATGGACTGGACGCAAGAACCATTCGACAACTTTTCAGTAGGTGGCCTGGAGAAACTCCGGGAGTTTCATCGACGGAATCCAGAGGGACCGAGGGACTACCGGCTCACCGAGGGATAGACCAGTTCCACCAAGGACCTGGTGGTAGTGGGTTGGAGGGGCGGAGGACTTCAGCACCAAAAGTATTACGAACCGACACAAAGACCTGCTTCTTTGGCAATCACAAGAAACTGTTGACCAAGCATCCGATGGAAAAACCGAAACGACCCGACGAACTTGACGTGCTCCTGTACGGTCATATCCTCCTGACCCTGAAAAGGAACCGGCGACAAAGCAAGCATGACGGTCAAGCGATCCCCGAAAAAGGCGCGGTCACTCCTACCTACACTGTAGAGCGCTAGATCAGGCCCATCCACTTTCGGGATACCGGACTAGCCACAAAGGATACCATGCCTCTGCCGATCCTCTGCGACCTTTGTTGACCCCGGAACTCGAGTACGGAAAGTAGTCATAGCAAATGCGCAACGCGATCAAGTTTCATTAAGACAGTAAGAGTACGCACCGGCTTACTCTGAGGGCCCAGACATTCTGACGGATTACATAGTCATGTGCTGATCTGGTGTCTAGGAGGGCTGTAGGGGTGGAGGACTACAGTCACGGTAACAACATGATCAAGAAGAGACGGGCTACTTGGAAAAATCGAGAAAGTGCTCGCGACGAGGCTTAGGAAGGGGGGCAGTAGTGTTACACCTCAGTCCGAAACACTGGGAAAAGAGATAAATAGTTACGTAGTCAGGGCACGTGAGACTTTACCTAAACCGCTCAGAGAAGGGAGTCGAGCTTAGTCGGCTTCAGGAGTCTAGGCGGGAGATAGCCTCGGAATTAGACCTTATGGCCGTAACGGACCTAAGGGGCTAATCTCCGGACGAACTGCAAACGCAACTAGATACGGAATACAAGGAGTGAGGTCATGGAACCAATATCTTCTCTTTCGCTGATAGGCCAGTAAACCACTCACCCACAGGGCTTGAGGGGATTACGCGGTGCGGAGATCAGTCGGCTTATGTCAGACTGACCAGGACCAATGAAGTTGTAAGGACCGAGCCTGTGGGGTTCCGGGGCCTTAACTAGTGGACGAACCTCCCGAGAAAGGATAGGAAGTATGGGTTCTCTAGAGGAGCCACGTGACACTGCAGGAAGACTATATAGCTAGGCAAAAATCCCGCTCAGTGCAAAGGAAGAGAGGACAGCACCGAACGCCCGCTCATCAAAGAAAACCCCACAAACAAGATCTAAGATTATTCCGTTGTGAATTATCGAAAGTAGCCTGATTACCTTTGATTCTCTCCACACTCCGGTTACAATACAACCCCAGTGTCACATTCGTATTGAGCATAGAAGTAGAACTCTACGAGAGCTTGGCAGCACTCGATTACCTCATTGAAAATGCCACGTTGGGAAGGGGATGGATTTCGTAGAGTGTAGCATAACACCCCAACTAGAAACCGAGATCTGATTTTGATCTCTTTACTTCGCCAACTCAACACCTCCGCATATGCCTTCTGAGGTTGCGTCATATCCAGATATGGTGGTACCGATAGCCAGATGTTGTTGAACTCCTCAAGACGTTCATGCTGCTTGAGAAAGTCCTGTAGCCATCCCAGGAGGTGCTTTAACAATCTCAGTTGCAGTGTATGCAACAAGTTGGGTTTTGGGAGGTCACTGACAACGCATTTGAGATGCCAGAGAACATACAAACCTTGGTGGACCCCGTGACGAGTAAGACGTGCCTTTGCTGCTACGGTATCCTAATTACAGAGCCTTCTGTACAGGGTGTGATCCCAACGCTCACAAGGTTTGACTGGAAATTCGCTCATTTCTTCGGGTGGGCGTTCGCACCAATAACAAATGCCATTCTTGATGTTGTGAAGGTCTTGGTGTTCTGGGTAGTCAGCAATCCAGGCGGCAGGCGATTCAACACAACGCCTGAAGTAGTCATCAGCACATTGTGCATAGAATACGTGGCGTTCCGCATTCATTAAGGGTCCAAGAACATGATGTAAGACGTGCTGCTGTATCATTCGATTATACTCCTTCTGAGTATTGTATCGAAAGGTGGGAACATCATGCATCTTAATAGGGATCGGTAGAAAAGCGATTAACAATATGCCGTGGTAGCTTGACGCCATTCTGATAGTGGTGGATAGGTTTTCAATCGTCATATATACCGGCCACGCTTTCTAATCACCAGAAAAATTTGTTAGGTGTGTTGCATCTGAAAAGAAAATCATCGGTACGACGGCATTGCAATCTTCTAGGGTGTTCTGTACGATTATCAGAAACCCGTACACACCTCTGAGAGTACTGACTACTAGGGAGGGTTCCAACCTGCTGTTCCCACCACCAGTCTGCGGTGTGCATCTCGCCATATATGCATCTTCCATCCTCTTTAAACCGTTGCTGAGGAGCGTATGAAAGATGATCTGCATATGCTGGCTGCTTGAGAAACCACTTCGTACACTCGATAATGTCTCAAAGCCAGAATTTGATCGGCTCTTTGGCATGCTGTACGTTCCAAACGACATTTTCCAAGTGGCTTCTTAGCCATGAACTGGCTCCTAGTCCATCCTCCATTGGATCAAGCATCTGCTGTAGACAGTAATTGGACTTGAGCAAAGCCTTCATCTCATCCTTGACTCCAACACTCCCCTTTAGCATTTTGTCGATGCTCTTTGCACTGAACTTGTCAACTCTCACCCGCTTGGCAAAGTTGAACTCTTCTTTGTTGGTAAATGGGTAGTACAGATCTTCGTTGGCGTGGGTTAACTCATTGTGTCGAGGGACGTAAGCGCAGGGAAGGCCGGCATTGGGATATGTGCGGATGGTCGCTGTGGCATCAACTAGCTCGTTCGCGTGTTCGTTTGCGGGTTGACTCCCATCGTCGTTGTTGGCTTTATAACTAGAACCACTCTCCCGGGGTAAGGAACAGAAGGAAAAGTGTTTGTACTTCGTGGGCTGATCTTTGTAGGACGGAGAATCGGCTTGTCATTTTTTCGACGCCCGAAGTTCTGCCCAGTATACTGGATGGTCTTTTTCGATGTGTTTGTGGAGCCATGTTCGCAGTGTAAATCTCTTAAAACAGTATGTACACAGTAGGCTCGAAACCCCATTTTGCAACATAATTCGGGTGTGATGGATGAATGCTGAAGAAAGTTCGTGGTGCTTGGATAGCTGAACTTTAGAGGCTAGAGTGTTGTTGGCGAGTGGAGAAGTTGCGTGATTTTCTTTGTTAAAATTATGAGGAGTTTGATTATTAAACAATATAATTCCTAACTGACTACTAGTACTAAGTGGGTAACAGTAGTAATCGGTACTACACTGATCTAGATGACTCTGCCTAATTAATGCTAGATAACACACTTCAGAGTATCCCAAGAAAGAATATATGCTATTCCAGGCGTCATTAATGCCTTTATTCAAGTTATTCCAGAGACGCAGTGCAGTTTGCGATTGCAAGCAGCGTGCTGGAAAGGATCTCGATTTTCGACTCCGGACAAGTTCTATTTCTTACACGTTGAATAGTATCGATTCAATTTGAATCTACCGAGTCTGTGCAGTTTCCTCAGATGGATGAAGCTCCAAGAAGAATGCCAACACCAGGCATGTGCAATTCCAGACGTCATTAATGCCTTTATTGAAGATGTTACCGAGATGCAGTGCAGTTTGCTATTGCAAGCAGTATGCCGGAAAGGATCCCAATTTCCGACGCCGGACAAGTGCTATCATCTTTCTTGCTATATACACCCCCAGATCCACCCTGCCACCTCTCTATCTGTTCAAACCGATACTGAATCTCCTTTCCAATCATCTATCTTTTCCGACTTAATCGACAGTACTTCCCAAGTAGCGTCCATTCATCGACACCACAATCCAACCCTAAACCAAGACATTCTGCCCAAACGAAGGTTGCAGGCCCCAGAGCTGTCGGAGCCGTCAGGGTCTTCTAAGTCACCAGAGCCAACCATGAAGCCGACGTCTAAAGGCACAACGGAATCGGAGCAGGAGAATAAGCCGACTTCCCATGCCGTTAAGAAGGACGGAACACCAACAGGGACAGCTAGAATCTATGCAATCCTCAGATTCAAGAGCACAAAGGCATGAGCTCTGCAGGCAGAGCATATCCGGACATTAATACTGCAGTCCGGATGTACAGGTGTAAAACATGAGAATGTCCACAATCTCATGTACACCATTCTCTTTGGTGACGAAACCACACTCCTCCACTTCTGCCAACTCCAGGGCATGTGGGAATAATGATCGCTTAGCCCTGTGGCGGGTGGGCCACAGGCAGAATGGTGGGCGGCCTTCCGCTGGTTCCTTCGTGACTGCATTTCAAAGGTGAAAACACATATCAACAAGTCGGTCTACAGCCTTCTCCAAACCTATAGCGATGAAGTAGGCAAATTAATGACTGCTTTAGCCACTTCGGAGGGAAATAACCGAACGAAGGGCAAAGGCCGGTGCAGAGATAAGGAAGCAAACGTGCCAATTCAAGCAACACAGCCAGCGTGGCCACTTGCACTGCCAATAAACCTCTTGTCGGCTGGAGGGGAGGGAAGATATGGGTACCAATATGATCGGCCGCCAAAAATTGGCATGCCCGGAGGCAGTTGGAGTAGCCCACATGCTTATGTAGTCATCATCATCGACCAGGATAAGGCTCAAAACAGCTCTCGGAATGGTGTCCATGACATGTACGACCCCATTGGCTCCGCAGCGAGCCGGACTTTCACAAATGTCACCACTCTCACGCTGCTAGCTCTTTTTCAGTCAGTAGAGAGATTGTCATCCGACTGCAAGCCTCTTGCGATTTACAGCTGCCTTGTCTGACCGCGCAATTCAGTCGGCACAGTCGATGAGGGTGGTATCCCGGATCCCATCCAGGAACACAGGGCTCGTAAGATGGAGCAGACCTACTTGTTGGGAGCGGACAACACTACCCTTCTCTGGTCCGACAGGACAGTCAAATTATTCTTCGATACAGTTCGAAAGCCACTGTGGGTCCTTTTCATCCTCCGACGCAACCCCATCCATGGAAGAGGTGATACCCCTCCAAGAGGTCCACAGGTCACTCTGGATACCGTGGGAACTGTGATCTTGGCCCCCCCTATGCCTGCATCTCTGCGTGCCCCTCAGATTACAACACATGACATCATTTCCGTGATGGATTGCATCGAACACATGAAATGACAATCGGAAGAGATGCAACAGGCCATAAACAATACCTGAGGTTGGCTTGGAAAAGGATTCGATGCTTGTGCGCACACGCAAGCACCTAACGATTTCTGAAAGCATGTCAGGCATTAGATGCTACTCCAGGAATATCGAAGACGATTTGCAAGGTAGCAGAGACCATGACGAGGATTCTGGAGATGATGCCAGCAGCGACAAGACGGACATTGGAAGAAACATCAGGATGCCGCGATGGGGAGGATGACATCGCCTTCTTCAAGATGATGAGACCAGTGACGAGACTGACAGAAGCAGAAACGTCAGGACGCTACGATGTAGAGGACGGCATCAATAGTCGATTATATCGTTGGAGGAATTGGAGTGGAGAAAACTGTTCGCAATTTTGGGTATTCAAATATCGGCTTAGATATTGTGTGTGTTGCGTAGTAATCGTCATACATCTTAGGAAGGGTGAACAATTTGCAGCTGATTTTTGCAACAATTTTGGGCATATCCTCTCTTCCAATATTCGTAGAAATAGGATACCGTGGGTAGAATACTAGACGCTCCTCCTGGCATTGCGAATGTGCTTAGGAATTCATTGCAATGGGCGTGCATACTAGATAGTGACAAGCACTCCTAAGACTTGTCTTGTGACCAGACCGCATCCTTAGCGCCACCAAAGCGACACTGGATATACGGTCTGGTAGTTAACTGATCTCCAAAACCATCAAAAAAAAAACTTGCCCCTCCACCAAGCACATCTCATGGAAGATAGAGAATTAGAAGCCGGGTTCAGCACAAATTTCTCAGTGTCCATAGCTGTCGTGGTCGTGAAACGCACATCGATTTTGTCTTGACGGAACTGGGTGTATGTGTACGGGCCTAGGTAAGCGCTAGTCTCTTGGAAGTGGCAAGGTCACATGTCTAAGGTAGAGTATGCGACCGTGAATGACAGGCTAAACTATCCACAACATTTTCTGTCAAACAATTCACCAAAACCTATACATATCGTCCTCAACCTTCCACTTCTTACTTCGGTCTTTTTTTTTTGGTGTTTTAATGATTAACGACACGGAAGGAGATTGGATGGCATCATCATCGCAGTAGTCACATGATTCAGTGTCAGGGAGTGACTACGGAAGGGAACATCACACTCACTGGTGCCCAAGCTGTGATAGAAATCTGGAGACCCTAACAGAAGATGGCCGCATCATTGCGGTTCTCGAGTTCATGAAGCGTGCTGGATTTCTTACATTGTCTGGGTTCATTCGGACATTCTTCAGCAGTGATGGAGACATAGTCAAACGGTGAGCTGGCAAATTCTTCCAACATGGAGGCTTTGGCACATGTGTCAGTGCAATGCTCCAGCACCGGCGGTTTGGACCTAGTAGGAGAACCACAGAGTGTGCGACAATGTCGTTTCGCAAGGAGCTCGGCGAAGAAATAGGAGACCTCTTCCTACATATCATGGAGACCGAAATGGATGAGATCGAATAGGATGCTTCATTGCGACAGAAGCTGGACAGCATAAAAGCATCTGATATCGAGAATTTTTCATTTGCAAAGTATATGGACCATTACGATTCGTATGCCCCAACTCTGACCTGGCTCATTAAAAGGCTGAGTAAGGTAACTGAGGGCAATTCGGTTACACAGTCAGACGAGGGGATGCTGTTGTTGACAGATGAGGAGAGCAAGGCGGCCAAGGGTAGTGATGAGGAGGAGGAGGTGGATATTTCCAGTGACGACGATGATGAAATACTCAAATTTAGCATTCCATAGCAGCCTATCGTCTTCAACCTTCCCGAACAGATTCCACAATAGAAGAAGAGATGGCGGAAAAACAACACCTCCTCACTAGCCACAACAATCATCGCACAGATATTGTATGCAAGAAATCGTTCAGTCAATAGACTCCAGGTATGTTACTCAATATGTCAATAGTATGATTATTAGGCTGAACATAAACAGACAGTTCTTGGCTTCTGGATGCAAGGCGGCGCTGTATCAAGGAGGGTGCAGTCTGTGCTAAACCAACTCGGTATAATTTGCTCCTACGATACGAGTCTAAGAGCTATGCGCAAGTTTGGCTTGTCTCAAGTGTAAGAGATGCAAGAGAAGGTGGCCGGTGGAGAGACTTTCATGCGGTGCGGGGATAATCTAGTACGCACAGAGAAGAAGGAAGAGTAGACTCTATACAATAGACGTGAGCTGCTTTCCATGACATCCGGATATGTGCAGTTTCTGCATATACCTCCACCCCCCTTATCTGCAACAAACCGGATCAGTCGTAACCATTGGATGGTAAATGCCAATAAAAACATCAAGAACGCCACGCAGAGCAACCAAAACCGTGGCATTGGCCTGACAAAATGCCTCCTTGAGGTAAAGGAACTGCAACTCAATACTGTTATCCCATTCGATCTGTTACCTGTGGATTCCATCCAAAAGCACCAACCTCTAATTGCATATGGCCATACCGTGAGGATACTTCAAAGGTTCTGCGGCAGATCTCACAGTGTTTATCAAGCTCCAGATGGAAGGCATCCTGTACTACCATCAGTACCAGATGGACCAGAGTGTCACGAACCTGGCGCAACAGGCTCCTAGACACCACCGCGGGCGCCGCGCTCACCCTTGCCACACTATGGCTGATCCTTGTCTCCGCCACCACGGCCACCGTCATCCTACGCACCTAGCCGCAGGCCCCTGCCAATATCGCGCCAGTAGCAATATTCCTCAGAACCTGGTCGCGGGCCGCGCAGGATTTTCCCCGCTTGTTTCCTTACTGTCTGCGTGTCTGCCTCGCTTTACTCTGTGTTATGTTTATTGCTTACCACGTTGCGCTTGACATTTCCTTACTGCCTGTGTGTCTGCCTCACTTTACTCGGTGTTATGTTTATTGCTTACCACGTTGCGCTTGACATTTCCTTACTGCCTGCGTATCTGCCTCGCTTTACTCTGTGTTATGTTTATTGCTTACCTTGTTGTTTCCCTACTGTTGTGTGTGTCTGTCTTGCGTATTGCGGGAGGATGAAGGGCCGAGTAGGATCGTGTGTTTCCTTGGGGCGCAGCGATTGAGTCATGATGAGCTAGGGAGGAACTGTGTCAGTCTTGGGGACAAGCTGTGATTCCACAGAGGGAAGGAAAAGTATAGAGGAAGGGCGCGGTAGCTAGTCTGGAGATTCTTCTCCACGCAATCTATTATCTCTCTCCACAGACCTACATCTCTATCCCCGTGACCTGTGCTGTGACCATCCCTCCCGAGAACAACGAGCCCACACAAGGGGTGTGAGAAAAGCCGCGAAGAGACAACAGTGGGCGAGACGGATACCGCAAGAACAACGAGACGATGCAAGGCGTGTGAGAAGAGCTGCGAAGAGACCACGCCGGGCATGACGGATACAGCGAGAACAACGAGCCCACGCAAGGGGTGTGAGAAAAGCCGCAAAGAGACAACAGTGGGAGTGACGGATACCGCAAGAACAACGAGACCATGCAAGGCGTGTGAGAAGAGCTGCGAAGAGACCACGCCGGGCATGACGGATACAGCGAGAACAACGAGCCCACGCAAGGCGTGTGAGAAAAGACACAAAGAGACCACGACTGGCATGACGGATACCGCGAGAATAACGAGCCCATGCAAGGCGTGTGAGAATAGCTGCGAAGAGAACATGCCGGGTGTGACGGATACCACGAGAACAACGAGCCCATGCCAGACGTGTGAATACGCCGGAAGTGTGAGTAGGAGCGCTCGCTCCACAGACCCACGCCTACGTTGCCTGTCGAGCCAGAACAGAGAAGTCGAGGCAGGATCTTGACACTAGATTGCGTCTCCCCCATCGACACCTGACATAGCAACAAGAAAAACACGGTGGAGTCCTTGGACCCCCTCATCCTGAGCGAATTCAGGGACGTCCCTGACGACCAGCGAGCACCGAGTCCAGTAACCCCAGAACAAAGATCCAGCACCACAGACCCCCGAGTCGCCAGAACAAACCAGAAGAATGACGGAAAGACCCCACCTGTTGACAACGGAAATGTTGCAGGCCCTCCTAGCGGCACGTGACAGACCGCCTCAGACCAGCGACCCAAAGCTCCGGGACCCCGAACCGTTCGAAGGAGAAAAAGCAAAATTGAAAACGTTCCTGGTGCAGTGTGAGCTGAAGTTTAGAACAGAGGGAAATCGATTCGACGATGATGAGAAAAAAATGGGATACACATCCTCCCTACTCTGGGGGGTGGCATGGAACTGGGTGGAAACCTTCCTGAATCAGGAAGGAGGAATCAACCTAACCTGGGAAGAACTGAAAACTAACATGAGACATGTGTTTGGCCAAGTAGACGCAGAGGAAATCGCATTCGAGAAATTCCAGAAAATCCAGCAAGGACATCGAACGGTGGCAACCTACTGGGCATAATTACAGCGGATCAAAGCAGATCTTCCCTACACGGACAACGTATGCATTGCACGATTCCGAGACGGATTACACCCCGAGGTAAAAAGGCACCTAGTCATGAGCGAAACCCCCGCCACAGTCTTGGTGGACTATGCCACCGCCGCCATCAAAACGGATAGTCGCCTATGCAACCTCGGAGTCTTTACTCGACGACCTACCACCAACCCAGAAGCACGCTTCCATGTCCACACAAAAGAGCCTCCGTCAACACCCCTGGGAGACCCAAAGGACCTTGATGCCACCCGACGATTCAAATTCGCAAGGACGCCGAACCGATTCCCATGACGAGTTATTATGGGAGAATGTTACAACTGCGGAAAGAAAGGACATTTCGCAAAAGAATGCACCCAGCCCAGGAAAGAACGAATTCCATGGAGAAGATCATACAGGGCCGCGGAAGCCACCTTCGAGGAAACGACCGAGGAAGAACCGTCGGGAAACGACAGTGTTGAAAGATTACCGATTAGCGATAAGGATAGAAATGAACGATAGGAGTTCGATCAGTCTGAATGCTGTATGAGATGAGGAAACACGAGGCGTATGGATTCTGGTAGTTCAAGCGGTTCACAACTTCATTGTAGTATTCGATGGTATAGAACAAAAGAAGAAGAGAAAGAACCCGCCGAACAAAGATCCTCCACTCACGCAATCGTGTCCTCAACAAACTCTGTCCTCAACAAACTCTAAGGCACAAGCGCCAAATCTAAACGATGCGCGAGAAGCATTTCCAACAGACCCCCTCTTCTCACGCTGAGACTTTCTAAAGGACCAAATGCCAAGAACAAAATACAGGACAACCATTACCCGATTCCCGTCGACCTCAATAAAACTGTCAGAATATGGTGGCGTCCGGAGATGCGGAGGCGTCCGGACATGAGAGACCAGAGGTGGCGTCCGGAGATGAGGAGGCGTCCGGACATGACCGAGTCTCCGAGCGCCAGCTCGGGAGACAGTCTTCCGTCCTTTACCCCTGGCGAGTCCCTCAGGCGTGTTGTATATAGAGAGAATGTTCCTCCTTCGACTTTGTATCAATCAACCAATTCACTATCTTCGTCTTTATCGATCCATATATTCCAACAGGTTATGAGCCCGGATTGAACGCTCTGCCAATCCGCTA
>Ga0307508_10001096_pt1 | contig 31367 bp, 37 predicted proteins | sample 9_EM_MG_FD_203089 | JGI IMG/M metagenome (GOLD analysis project Ga0307508, IMG submission 203089) | Populus trichocarpa ectomycorrhiza microbial communities from riparian zone in the Pacific Northwest, United States - 9_EM | ecosystem: Host-associated > Plants > Roots > Unclassified | place...
TTCTGGAGACGCTGTGGGAGTCGATGCCTAGGAGGGTGGCTGCTTTGCTGGAAGCGAAGGGCTGGTACACAAAGTACTAATTTTTTTTGGCTGTAAAATTGTTAGAAGCTGCACTTGTATCTAAAGACTATGTATGCAAGTTTTTATTACTTTCTATTGTGTTGTTGCTGAGTTAGAGAGGTATATATGTGTGGTGGGGTGGCGTAGTCGGGGCGGGTGTACGGAAACTTTTGGCTCAGTACTTTACAACCACCTCCTTTTTGTTTATTTTTCAACACTCAAAAAATACTACACACTTCGCACTTCATTTTTTTCTCAGACGAAGTCAATGATTCGTTCGTTCATTTTTGGCCACCAGAAGTTTCATCATACCAGCTCGATTATTTTGTCTTGTCCCATGTGTCCAGCGATTTTTGTGTCGTGTTCTGATTCCAATATCCTTTGAATGATTCTTTCTGGAATCTATAGTCTACCGTTTCGATAGAGCAGCTCATTTCAGATTTCAATTTCTCCGTTTTTCTGTTCTTGCATTACCTCCGCCTGTTTCCAGGCTCACTGGTAGTCTTCGTCCCATTTTCCTTCCTTCTTTATTTCCCCCAAGAATTCTTCATTCTATTTTCTCGTCAGGAGAGACAATAGCCTGGCTGATGAGCAGATAAAGAAGCATGTTAGATGTTCCTCGAAATGGTTTTTTCCCAAAACTGACGTTATTGGTTGGTTTTCTATCCCCCCTTTTCCAGGGCAGTACTCCGAACACCTTGACAGAGCATCGGGTTTCCCATTCTGGGTGCCTGGTCGGTAGTAAATTTTGAAGTCGATTCCTGCTAGTTCTTGGGCCCAGCGCACCTGTCGTCGGTTTAGTACTTTAGTCGTTGTGAAATATTCCAGGTTTTGGTGGTCCGAGAGTACCTGAATCTGGTGGGTTGCCCCTTCGCAATATCGGCGCTAGTGTTTGAACGTGTCGACTACCACCAAGAGTTCTTTGTTGTGGATTTCGTAATTAATTTCCGTGGGTTGGACCTTTCTGGAGTGGAAAGCCATCAGATGTAGGCGGTTTTCTTCGTCACGTTGTGATAGGACTGCTCCTATTATAAAGTCTAAGGCATCGGTTTTGATGATGACTGGTCTTGTTGGGTCGCAATGGGCCAACACAGGAGCCGTAGTAAATTGTTCTTTCAATTCCTTGAAGGCCACTTCTGCTTTGGGGTTCCATGTCCAGGTTTCTGATTTCTTAGTTAGCTCCATTAGTAGCTGGGCTATTCGGGAGTAGTCTTGGATGAAGCGTCGGTAGAAGTTGGTGAATCCTAGGAACGCCTGTACTTCTGTTAGGGAGCTTGGTGTCTTCCAACTTAACACTACTTCCACCTTTTCCCCAGACATTTTTATCCTGTTTCGTCCAATGACGTAGCCCAAGAATTCGACCACTTGTGTTTTACAAATGCCTTTTTCCAGGGCGATTGCTAGTCGATTTTTTTGCAGCCTTCTCAGGACTTCTCGTACCAGGTCGTCGTGTTCTTCCTCTGTCTTGGCGTAGATCAGGATATTGTCCATATAGGCTAACATGCCGACGTCTAGCATATCAGAGAAGATGTGGTTCATCATATCTTGGAGTGTAGATGGGGCATTGGTTACTCCGAACGACATTACCTGAAATTCAAATAATCTGTAATGAGTCCTGAATGCGGTTTTCCATTCGTCTCCTTTTCTCATACGGATGAGGTGGAACCCATTTTTAAGGTCCATTTTTGTGAACCATTGTGCCCCTCGGACTTGATCCTGTAATTCCTGCATCAGGGGCAGCGGGTAGCAGTTCGGGATGGTGATACGGTTTAGTGCCCTGCAGTCCACGCATAGGTGGAGACCTCATCCATGTTGTTTCGGTACGAAAAGGATTGGGGATCCTGCTGGCGATGTCGAGCGCTTGATTTTCCCGGTGCGTTCCATTTCCTTTAGCCAGTTCCTGAGGGTTTCAAGCTCGGCTTCAGATAGCGGCTATATGGGCCCCCACGCCGTTGTGTTTTCGTCCTGTAGGTCGATCTTACAGTCATATGGGCTGTGGTCTGGGAGTACGTCTACGGCATCTTTGCACATAATTCCTAGATATTGTTGGAATTTTATAGGTACGTCCCCCAGTGCGTTACCGTTGTTTCCTGGTGTAGCTGCGTATCCAATGATCCTTGCCGAAGGATCTTTTGCTACTGAGTCATCCCACATTAGTGAGAATTTCTCAGTCTCGTACTTCATATATTTTTCTTTTATAGGTACGTCCCCCAGTGCGTTACCGTTGTTTCCTGCTGTAGCCACGTATCCAATGATCCTTGCCGAAGAATCTTTTGCTACTGAGTCATCCCACGTTAGTGAGAATTTCTCAGTCTCGTACTTCGTATATTTTTCCAGACAGGTGGTGCTGTTGAACCGTATTTCTGCTGAGGTCCAGATGCCTTGCGGCGGGTGTCTTGTTATCCAACTCAACGGAAGGAATATGTCGATCTCGGGTTCCATGGGGGATATTTCAAACCCCCCCATCCTGTAGTGCTTTCGGTGTTGTATGCGTATTGGCTCCGTGTAGAATTGTCCTGCGCCTTTAACGGTTTTGCCCGTATAGTTCTCGATTCAGGTTGGGTGTTTGTGCTGCTTATGCTGGATCCTGAGCCTCTCCATTGTCCACTGGTTTATTAGTGCTATCGAGCATCTGGTGTCCAGCATCACTTTGATTGGGTGCTCTTTTCCCCCATGGTGCAGTCGGGAGGGAAGGGGAGGGGAGGGGAGGGGAGGGGGGATCCACTGGGAGGAATACTCAAGGGCATCGTAATTATTGGTTGTATGTCGCTATCTGGTCTTTGTTTCTTGGGTGTAGCTTCAGTGCTTGATTCCCCGCTCTTTTGTTTCTTAGAAGTGCCGTATATTAACTCAGAGGCCTTGGGGTGCGGCTGATCCTGGCCTCTTAAAAATCCAACACATCTTCTTCGTCTTTCCATAATGGATGGGCTTCAATGTCTATGGCTTCCACCACATCTATCTTTTGCTGTTTGGCCATCGGCTCTAGAACATTCTGCTTGTCCCGCTTCCATTTTTCTCCTGTGGTGGCCGCTACCTTCCACGGGGCTTGGGGCAGCACAGTTCCTTTTGCTGTGTTGAACGAGAAGCATTGGTAAGTTTTGTGGCCACATCTTCGGTAGCACCAGCAATTTTCCGGGTTCTTCCCATACTCCTCTTGTTCGCAGAATGGGACCCCTCAGAGGGCATCGTCCTTGGTGGCCCAGGCTTCCTTGCCACCGAAAAATGATTGTGGTTTGTCACTTTTTGTCTTGTTTCTTATTTCCCTGTTTCCATCTTCCCTTCTTCGGACGTTGTCAGAATTTTTGCTCTGACTATCCTTTTTTCCCTCTTTGGTCGAAGTTGCTGTTGTGACTTTCATGGTGTCAAGATCCTGTCTCGACTACTCCGTGCAGCTCGACAGGCAATGTAGGCTTCGTTCTTTGGGGTGGGTGCCCTTCACACTTCCGGCGTACTCACACTTCCGGCGTACTCATGCGCCGCTTGTCCTCACACTTCCGGCATACTTACGCGCCGCTCGTACTCACACTTCCGGTGTACTTACGTGCCGCTCATACTCACACTTCTGGCATACTTACACACCGCTCATCCTCACACATCCGGCGTACTTACGTGCAGCTCGTACTCACACTTCAGACGTACTTACGTGCCACTCGTACTTACACTTCCAGCGTACTTACGCGCCGCTCGTACTCACACGCCTTACATGGGTTCATTGTCCTTGCGGTATCTGTCACACCCGGTGTGCTCTTCGTCGTGTCTGTACTTACACGCTCTGCATGATATAGTCAGCCTTCTCACACGCCTTGCGTGGGCTCGTTGTTCTCGCGGTATCCGTCATGCCCAGCATGGTCTCATCGTGGTTTTCTCACACGTCTTGCATGGGATCGTTGTTCTTGTTATGGTTGGTGGTCACAGCGCTGGTTCATGGGTAGAGAGGTAGGTCTGTGGAGAGAGATAATATGAGACTTCAATCTATTGCACTTTACACTACAGGTAATATGTGCTCCTCCTGCCATACCACCCCCATGGGGTTTCCATCTTTCCCGTTACCGCCAAAAGTAAAACATTGCACCAAGGAAATCGTGACCACGCGTGGCCATACAGGAAACTCTCATGACAATCGTCCTTCCTAGCCAGCCCAGATAAAACACATTTTGCAGGTAAATTGTAAAGGAGACTTGCGGTGGGGGGAAACTTCAGTAAAGGAGGCAGTGCAGTACCATTACCTTCTTCAGTGCCCTCTAGGCAGCCATTGTCGTGTCCGTGGTTGCTGCGTTGTCGCGGCGCGTTCCCAATATGATCTTGACATAGGTGGGGCAGTTTCGGTCGGAGGCTTTGTGTGGTTGTAGGCAGTTGGCGTAGCGGATCGGTGGGTGGTTGCAAGAGTGCCGTGCTCTGCAGTTCACGATTGCACATGGGTGATCCTTTGTGGGGTGGGGTTGGGCACACACGGCACAGGTGTGGTTGCTGGTGGTGCAGTGCTGGGTCGGGTGTCCATAGGTCTGGCATTTGTTGCATTGGGTGGTGGGGCCAAAGGTGATGTACTCGGCTATGGTGCATTTGCGGTTGAACATTGCGAGGCTGGTGGCACCAAGAGACTTCTTCGTCATCTCACCTATGAAGGTGACGATCATAGAAGAAGCCTCTTTACCCTGGCGGCATTTAGGGCTGGTGAGCCAACACGTTGTCTGGCCCATTTGGAGGGAGGGGTAGGAGGTCTCGATTTCAGTATGGGTGGATTCGGGTGTGGCTGTGGTTGGGATGCCATGGACGATGAAGCGGATCCATTGCTGGCTGACCCTGGATAATGTGATGGGAAATTCGTGGAGTGCCTCTTCGAGGATGCCTAGGTATGGTTCGTAGGTGGTGCTCAGGTGCTGAGGCGTGACCGTGAAGATGAGGTTGTTGGTGGCAGTAATGTTTGCCAGGATGAGGGGCGGGTGGTCGATGTCGGCATAAGTGATGATCTTGTTGGCCTCTTGGAGTGCGCGGTCTGCGGCCTCTTTGCGGTCGTTGGGTGCGGTTGTGAGGCTGAAGATGATCAACCTGTCCGCCATCGGGTAAGGCTTTGGGAGGATCGTCTCCTTCCTGGCCTTCTTCTTGCTCCTGACCTCCGTGAACTCCCTCGGCTGCTTCTCTGCTACCTGTGTGTAGGTAGGCGCTGGGGCTGGGGTGGGCTTGGTGGTGGCGGGTGGCTTCGGGTGTTGTTGTCGGGTTGCCAGTACAGCTCTGGGGGCTGTAGGGCGGCGGTCTGGATGGGGCGCGGGGCCAAGGAGGCGACTTGTCTGGTGAGTTTGTCGACGGTTTTGGTTAGGCGGAGGATTTGTTTCTGTGTTTCCTCCTCTCAGGTCCTGAGATCCTGGAGACCAGGGATCCTAACGGTTGTTGACTGGTTGGCTAGTTGATGCTTCATCTCGTTGTGGACAAACTGGCAAATTGGGCCAAGTTGTGCTTCCACGGAATGGTTGATGTGTTCGTTGTGATGGGTGGCTGACTTTCAAGCGATGAAGCCAGTGAGGGTATCCGTGTCGCAGTCCTATTCTGGGGCGTATTCTCTGGAGTGGTCGAAGGGGGCAGTCTGGTTGATAACTCTGTGTGGGATGGTGGGAGGCAGGAGGACGTGCTGGGTCGGGGGTGAAGGCCGCTGAGCCTGCTCCGAACATAAGCGGGGTTGTTGTCGTTTGTTGGTCCATGGGCGTTGCCATGGTGATGCAGAGTTTTCGTGGACAGGTGTCCACTTCTTGGAGTGGGGGTGGGTGTTATTTGCTAACCGAGTGACCGCAATGCTGAGCGAAATCGTGCAGGCAGCAACAACAAAGAAGTAGGAGAGGACCATCGAGTTCGTAGATGGAAAGACCATGGAGTTATGAAGCTCCAGAGGGTATTTCTAGCGAAATCGGTGGTGGGAATAAAAAGTTGTCTGGCGGTGAATGAAAATTTTGCGGTGGAGTGAAGGATAATAGATTGCGTGGAGAAAGAATCTCCAGACTAGCTACCGCACCCTTCCTTTATACCCTTTTCCTCCACTGTGAAATCACAGCCTCACCTGCAAGACTGACACAGAGTTTCCCATCATGACTCCATCGCCGTGCCCAAGAAACACACGATCCTACTTGGCCCCTTGTTTCCTCTGCAACCCATAAGCAAGGCAGACTCGCAAACAGTAGGAAACGACAAATACACATGGTAAGCAATAAACATAACACAGAAGGGGAGCAAGGCAGACACATAACAGTAAGGAACAACCAAGGAAACAATAGGTAAGCAATAAACATAACACAGTGGAAATCGAGGCAGACACACAACAGTAAGGAAACAAGCAGGCGGACCCTGGCTGCCCCGCAATCAGGTTGAGGTTCTGCGGAATATCGCTACCGGCGCGATATTTGCAAGGGCTAGTATGTTGTACGTAGGCGTGTAAGATAATCGTGGCTGTGGTGGCGGGGACAAGGATTAGCCACCATGTGGCGAGGGTGACAGTGGCTCCTGCGGCGGTGCCAAGTAGCCTGTTGCGCCAGATTAGTGACAGTACATCCCCTGTCCAGACCGAAGCTCTGGTGAGGTCATGTCGGATAGGCGCGGTGTGGTGCTGGATGGGGTGCCAGTAGATGCGCACAGCCCGGCTAGCCTGTAGCTGGGCTTGGAGTTGGTTGTTGAGGCGTTGTCACTCAGTGACAATTTCCACGAGGACCCGGGTCATTCCCTGGAGTCATTGGTCGGCATCGTGGATTTCGTCCATTTGTTCTTCTAGGGTTCGCTGGGCCATGTGGTAGCGGAGGGCATGCTGGGTAGTGGTTTGATGTATCAGGGTGACGACTTCGGTCAAGAGGGCGATTTGTTCGTCCTGTTGCATGGCAGAGGGTTCAGGGGCGTGCTCTATCGGGGCGGCCTCCTGCTGTGGGGGTGCAATGTCGGCCAGGGGCACTGCACTATAGTGGAGGTGGTGGTTTTCCATTTGCACAAGGAACCGGCAATCGGTGCAGACCCGCTTTCCCTTGTGCCAGGCTGCGCATGCTTTGCGGGGGTTGAGGCATTGTTCGCGGGTTATCTGAAGTAGCTCTTCTGGATAGCTGAGCGGACAGTCGTATATCTGCGGGCAGTGGTGGCGGCTTATGCAGGGGTAGTAGTTGTTATCTTTCGTCTGGAGGTGAACACTGTAGAAGTTGTCATAGCAGGCAGTCCAATGGAGTGAGGCGTGGTCGTCGGTATCTGGTCGTGGTGTTGGTGCAGTAGGGAGGGTATCCCAGTTGTTGGTGGTAGTAGTGGGGATGCCCCAGTTGTTGTCGTCGGGGGCGGTCATAGTAGGAAACTCGGAGGTGAAGGTCCAGCCTTTGGTAGTGTCGATCGTGGCGGCCGTGGAGTGTGTAGTGGACATAGGTGCTAGTTTCGGGGCACTGGTTTTTCTGGGTATTCCTCATGGAATTGCTCAATGACGTCCGGTGAGTTCTCGAAGTTGCGGGCTGGGTACCAGGCGTGATCAGGGTTGTGGAAACTGGTCCACTTGACTCGATACTGGATCTGATTCCTATGGTGTCGGGAGTCAAGGATTTTCTCTACTTCCCACTCTTGCTGTTCTTGGATAATTACCGGAGGGGGTGGCGGTTGGAGGTGGCCCGGGATAGGTTCGGTGCTGGCTGTGGGTTCGAGGAGGCTGATATGGAAGACTGGGTGGATTTTGACAGTGGCTGGGAGATCCAACTTATAGGCGCGTGTGCCCACTTTCTCGAGGATGGTGTATGGGCCTATCTGCTTGTGGTCCAGCTAGTTCGAGGGCCGGGTTGTTCGGATGTACTTTCGTCGGAGCCAGACCTTATTGCCCGGTTCCAGCGCAGTATTCGGATGTTGTGCTTTGTTGGACTGCTCTGCTTGAGCCATTTGTGCTTTCTTGATTTCTGCTCGAAGCTCTTCATGAAGTTTTCTTAATGCCACAACATATTCCGATACCTCCAGGGTCTTGTCGTTCCATGTGCTCAGGTCTGGCATGAATCCAGGTGATATCCGTAGTTGGTGAAGAAGGGGGTTATTCTTGTGGTTCCGGTTTGAGTGTTGTTGTAACAGAATTCGGCGATCGGCAGGAGTTTCTCCCAGTCGTGCTGTTGATAATTGCACTATGCACGGAGGTATTGCTCGAGGGTGGCATCGGCTCGTTCCGTCTGCCAATCCGTCTGCAGGTGGAATGCCGTGCTGAGGTTGCATGATATTCCGAGTGCTTCTGATACTTGCTTCCAAAAGTCTGAGGTAAACAAGGTTCCTCAGTCTGACACAATGCTGCTCGGCAGTCCGTGGGGTCTGACTATTTGTCGAAGGAAGTGGTCTGCTAAATCCTTTGGATTCATCGTCCCGTGGCATGCAATGAAGTGTCCCATCTTTGTTAGCCAGTCAATTACTACCCATAGTGCATCCTTCCCATTGCTTGTTGGCAGCGCTGTGATGAAGTCCATTGATATTGCGTCCCATGGTCGGTGGGGTAATTTCAGTGGTCTCAGCAATCCGAACGGGGCATGTCGGATTGGTTTGATGCGGTGACAGGTGTCACAGTGATTGACGTATCTGTGGATGTATCGTCGTTGCCCCGGCCAGTAGAAGCTTCGGCTAACTAGTTCCAGGGTTCTTGCGCGTCCTGAGTGTCCCGCGGCTTGTGCATTATGGTGGTCTCTTAATATGTGCAGTCGTAGATCATTGTTGTCAGGGATCCATATGAGGCCATCATATAGTAGTACCCCATTGTTCTCCTCGTATAGCCCTAGTGCGATCTTCCCATTGCGGGTGGTTCCATTCGCCTTTTTCTTCTGGATCTCTTGGACTTCCTTATCGGCTGTGCTCAGTGTCCAGATTCGCTCAGTAGCTCTTTGTCTATCTGGAGACTGATGGGTTCTGTTGTATTGACATAGAGCGCTCCCGAGACATGGGGTGTTTCGGGAGCGGGGTCTGCCATGGAACCCTTATCGACTTGGGGCACCTCGAAAGCTTCTTCGGGTAGCAGGATTCAGCCGTGGTTCTGCTGATGTTTCATACCCCCTTCCCAGGGAGAGTCTCCTGACTCTCTAGAGAGGATGTCTGGCTTGCTGGCCAGTTTCCCAGGTCGATATTTGATTGTGATGTTGTAGTTGGCCAACTGCTAGCCTCACCGGGCCTGTTGTAGATTGAGGTCCTTCTTGGTCTTCCAATATTCGAGGTTTTTGTGGTCAGTCAGGATTGTGATTTTTGGTCCCATTGTTTTGCAATATGTATCCTATTTTCGTAGTGTATCTACGATCGCCAGTAGTTCCTTGTCGTGGATATCGTAGTTGTGCTCTGGATCTTTCAGTTTCCTGGAGTAGTAGGCTACTGGGTGCAGAATTCCATTATCGTCAGGTTGTGAGCAAATGGCTCCTATGGTATAGTCTGAGGTGTCTGTCTCAATTGTGATGGATCACTCTGGGTTGAAATGCTGCAGTATCGGTTCTGTCACCATGGCTGTCTTGAGTGTCTCGAAGGCCGTCTGTTGTTCATCATCCCATTCCCAGTCTATTTCTTTCCTTGTCAGGTGGGTGAGGGGTGTTGTGATCTGGATGTAATCCTGTATAAACCTTCGGTAGAAGTTGGCAAATCCTAGAAGCTTTGGATTCCTTTGATGCTTGTCGGTTCTTTCCATTCCTTGATCGTCTGGATTTTCTCTTCATCCATTCGGAAGCCCTGTGGGGATATCACGTATCCCAAGTATTTGATTTCCGTGGTGTGGGATTCGCACTTGGAAGCTTTCAGTGTTTATCCCGTTTCCTTGACTCGTTCTAATATTGTTCGGACATGTTTCCAGTGCTCTTCCAGATTCTACGAGAACATGAGGATGTCGTCCAAATATGCCACACAGAAGATGTCAAGGTATTCGCTCAGGATTTCGTTCATCCATCATTGGAACGAGGCTGGGGCATTGGTCAATCCAAACGGCATGACATAGTATTCGTATAGTCCATATCGGATGCGAAATGGTGTCTTCCATTCATCCCCGGCTCCGATCCTGAGGTTGTAATAGGCGTCCCGGATGTCAAGCTTAGTGTAGATGGTGGCACTGGATAGTTGGTCGAGGGATTCCCCGATTAGTGGCAATGGAGTCCGGTCCTTGATTGTGATTTCGTTCAGTTGTCAGTAATCCACACACATACGTAGTCCTCCATCCTTCTTTTTTAGGAAGTGTATTGGTGCCCCGGCCGGGGAGGTGGATGCCTGGATCCATCCCCTCTTCTCATTGACCTCAAGGTATTCCTTGAGAGCCTTCATTTTTTCTTTGTTCAGGGGTTGCAGGGGCTCATATGGGGGTGTCTTTCCCTCCTCCAGTGGGATGTGATGGTCCTGAATACGGTAGGGCGGAGGTGCCGTAGGTTCTTTTTCGGTGAACACTTCGAGGAACTCGTGGTATTCCGGTGGAATTGTTGTATTTGCGCTAGCAGCGTGGGTTTCCTTGATTTTGTCGATTTACCATTTGGCATACTTCCCATGGGTCTGTTTCGCCAATTTCCCAGTTTTCTTCCTCCAGTGTTTTTCTGTAGTATTGCTCGGTAGCCTTTTCTTGCGTGATCGTGTTTGCTCTTGGCGAGCTAGGCAAGCAATTTCAGGTGCAGTGGTCGGAGTGGAATTTCACGGTGTGGTTTTTCCATCCTATACTTGGATCATGGAGCTTGAGCCAGGGGAGTCCTAGAATGATCGGGACATTTCCGATCGTGATGCAATGTAGCCGGATGTCTTCCTTGTGGTGGTTGATCGTGAGGTGGATTTGTGCATCGTGGGTTACCGGCCCACCGGTGACACCTCGCTTCCATCCACAGTCAGGACCCATCTTGGTGTTACTTTTTGTTGCATTGGGATTCCGCTTGCTTTGGCGTAGGCTTTGTCGATAAAATTCTCGGATGCCCCACTATCCACTAGGGCGGTGGTGTTCTGTTCTTTCCCATTGGTTCCTATGATCCGTACTTTGATCATAATTTTCTCCTCACGGTCGTACCGGGTTGTTCGTATCCTGTATGGGGGGTCTGGTTCCGTAACGGGTTTCTCCCTCAGGTGGTTGTTGCCATGTCCTATTCACGTGGGCCATCGTTTCCCGCCAGTTCTTCTTCCGGGCTTCTCCTTTCTGTTTCTTCGTATGTGGCTTCTGCTGCTATGTACGGTTTTTTCCAGGGGGCGTGTGTCTTCTTGGGTTGGGGACATTCTCTGGCTAAGTGTCCTTGCTGGCCACAGTTGTAGCATTCATCCGAAGGCGGCTGCCGGGGAAACCTTGGTCCTGCTCTTCTGGCGAACCGGTATCGTCTGGTGGCGTCTAGGTCCATTGGGTCCCCTGGGGAGGATGGCGCTGATTCTCTGGGGGTTGTGTGGAACCGATCCTGTGACTGAGTCATGTGTCTTCGTGGAATGACGCCCAGGTGGCACAGGCAGCTATTCGCCTTGATGGCAGCCGTGGCAAAGTCCACCAGGACGGTAGAGGATATTTCGCTCATGACCAGGTGTCGGCAGACCTCTTGATCAAGTCTGCTATGGAACCGTGCAATGCAAACGTCATTGGAGTATGGTAGATCAGCCTTGATTTTCTGGAACTCAGCCCAGTATGCTACGGCCGTTCGGTTTCCTTGCTGCATTTTCTGGAATTTCTCATATGCCATTTTCTCGGTGTCGACTTCTGCAAACACATGCCCCATGTTGACGTTGAATTCGTCCGATGTCATCGGCAGTCCGCCCTGGCGCATGACCAGCAGCTCGCGCCAGTGCCAGGCTACACCTTTGAACAGGGCTACGGCGTATCCCGTCTTCTTCTGATTGTCATCGAATCTGTTTCCTTCTGTTCGGAACTTGAGTTCGCAGTGGTCCAGCAATGGGCGCAGCTTGACTTGTTCTCCATCGAATGGTTCCGGGTCTCTGAGTTTTGGGTGGCTTCTTCTGGGTTGGTCTCTGGCCCCAAGGATTTCGCGCAACATTTCTGTGGTGAGAAGGTGGGGACCGGCCCCACCTGTTCCCGTTCCTTTGCTCATTCTTTGGGTTTGCTCTGGTGACTCCAGTGTCTGTGGTCTTGATCGTGGTTCCGGGGTTCCAGGGCTTGGGGCCCTATGGTCGTCACGGAATTCCGCAAGTTCTCTGAGGGAGAGGGAATCCTCAGTGTTCTCGTCCGGGGACTCCACTGTGTCTTTTGCTACTACGTCGGGTGTCGATGGGGGAGATGCAATCTAGTGTCAAGATCCCGCCTTGACTACTCTGTGCAGCTCGACAGGCAACGTAGGCTTCGTTCTTCGCAGCGGGTGCCCTTCACACTTCCGGCGAACTCACACTTCCGGCATACTTACCTGCTACTCTTCCTCACACTTTCGGCGTACTTACGCACCACTCGTACTGACACTTCCGGCGTACTCACGCACCACTCGTCCTCACACTTCCGGCATACCTACGCCCCACTCGTACTCACACTCCCGGTGTACTTACGTACCGCTCGTACTTACACTTCCGTTGTATTTACACGCCGCTCGTACTCATATGCCTTGCGTGGGTTCGTTGTCCTCACGGTATCCGTCATGCCCAGCGTGCTCTTCGTCGTGTCCGTACTCACATGCTCTTCGTGATCTTGTCAGCCTTCTCTCATGCCTTGTGTGGGCTCGTTGTTCTCCTGGTATCCATCACGCCTGGCGTGGTCTTGTCGCGGTCTTCTCACACACCTTGCGTGGGATCGTTGTTCTCGTTGGGGTTGGTGGTCACAGCACCGGTTCATAGGTAGAGAGGTAGGTCTGTGGAGAGAGTTAATAGATTGTGTGGAGAAAGAATCTCCAGACTAGCTACCACACCCGTCCTTTATACGCTTTTCCTCCACTGTGGAATCATAGCCTCGCCTGCAAGACTGACACAGAGTTTCCCGTCATGACTCCATCGCCGTGCCCAAGAAACACATGATCCTACTTGGCCCCTTCTTTTCTCCGCAACCCATAAGCAAGGCAGACTCACAAACAGTAGGAAATGACAAACACACATGGTAAGCAATAAACATAACACAGAAGGAGAGTGAGGCAGACACGCAACAGTAAGGAACAACCAAGGAAATAATAGGTAAGCAATAAACATAACACAGCGGAAATCGAGGCAGACACATCAGGAAAAAAAAAAATTGTGTCCTGAGCGTCCGGATGCACTAGACGCACTGGACGTTTCGGACGCAACCTGCTTAACTCGGACGCAGATCTCCATGGCACCATGCGTCCGGACGCAGCTCGCCATGGCATCTGCCTACTGGACTGAGTGTGGCAGGGCATTTTCCTTCTGGACGCAGCCGTGTCAGGGCATTTTCCTTCTGGACGCAGCCGTGTCAGGGCATTTTCCTTCTGGACGCAGCCGTATCAGGGCATTTTCCTACTGGACTCATCCAGGCGACGCGTGTCATGGCACCACGGTCACGCTGGCTGTCAAGGCGTAGAACATCACAGCAAATACTCACTTCGTGTTCGCAAACACGCAGCGGGTTCCAGGCATAGTGACTCAATCCAGTTCTATTCTCTATATCTAATGTACATCTATATATGCTACTACCACACTTCGCGCTCCCAGCGCAAGCACCCAGCATTATGCCCATCGCTGCAATCAAGTAGTAATGCTGTTTTGATGTGAGTAGCATTGCCCTGCGTGTTGGAAGCAAGGAAAGTTGGCAAATACGACATGACGTGATGAGCACGACCATGAGGAGGATGGCGATGAGGACGCCGGCGGCGAGGACGATAGAGAGTAGGATGCGGAGAGTATGATGGCGAGTAAGACGTGGCAGGTATGATGGCAACTATGATGACAAGTAAGACGTGGCGGAAATGATGGCGAGTATGATGGCGAGTTTTGTGACATGGTTAGCGCAACTCTCAGAGTGACAGAGACACTGGGAAGTTGTACAATACAAAGTGATGAGTACGATGTCAATGAGAGAGCCAGCGGCGAGGACGATAGTGAGTAGGATGCGGTGGGTATAATTGCGAGAAAGACGTGACGAGCATGATGGCGAGCTTTGTGACGTGGTTAGCGCACCTCTGACAGACAGCAGGATGTTGTACAATACAACACGACGAGTACGACGTCAATGAGGAGGATTGTCGATGAGTTAGAGGATGGTGGTGAGTAACATAGCGTGAAAGGTGCAATGAGTAAGATATCAATACGGAAAATGTTGACAAGTAAGACATGTTTGATGGCAGCGAGTACGTACGACGAGGTGAAAGGAGAAGGAAATAGAGGTCCAGGAGCAATGAGTGAGCTGAACCTTGCGGAAGCGCAAGTGTTAGTAATAGCTTGGCGCTTTTCATCGACATCGTACTCGTCGCGTCTTTCTCGCCATTATACCCGCCGCCTCCTACTCGCTGTCGTCCTCGCCGCCAGCACCGTCAATGACATTGTACTCGTCACTTTGTATTGTACAACTTCCCGGTGTCTCTGTCACTCTGAGAGCTACGCTAACCATGTCACAAAGCTCGCCATCATACTCACCATCATTCCCGCAACATCTTACTTGTCATCATAATCGCCATCACACCCACCACGTCTTACTTGCCATCATACCCTCCACATCCTACTCGCTATTGTCCTAGCTGCTGGCGTCCTCATCGCCATCCTCCTCATCGCGTCATGCTCATCGCGTCATGCTCATCGCGTCGTGCTCATCACGTCGTGCTCATCGCATCGTGCTCATCGCATCGTGCTCATCGCGTCGTGCTCATCGTGTCGTGCCTATCGCGTGGTGCTCATCGTGTCGTGCTCATCGCGTCGTGTCGTATTTGCCAACTTTCCTTTGTTTCCAAGACACAGAGCAATGGTACACACATCAAACAGCATTACTACTTGATCGCAGCAATGGGTGTGACACTGGGTGCTTGTGCTGGGAACATGAAGTGTGGTAGTAGCATATATAGATGTAAATTAGATATAGAGAATAGAACTGGATTGAGTCACTATGCCTGGAACCCACTGCGTGTTTGCGAATGCGATGCGAGTAGTATTTGTTGCGATGTTCTGCACCTTGACAGCCAGCATGACGGTGGTGCCATGACACGTGTCATCCGGACATGTCCAGTAGGAAAATACCCTGACACGACTGCATCCAGAAGGAAAATGCCCTGACACGGTGCATCCAGAAGGAAAATGCCCTGACACCGTGCGTCCAGAAGGAAAATGCCCTGACAGTGCGTCTCGAAGGAAAATGCCCTGCCACGCTCCGTCCGGTAAGCAGATGCCGTGGCGATCTGCGTCCAGACGCACGGTGCCGTGGCGAGCTGTGTCTGAATTCACACTGCCTGTGCGTTTCGCGTTGGGAGCAGTATGTGCACTGACAGGGTGCGTCCAGAGCGTCCCGAGCACCTGGTGCATCCGGACGCTGCCTGTGCATCCGAATGCTGATTTTTTTTCCTGATGCATGCAACAGGAAGGAACAACCAAGAAAACAATAGGTAAGCAATAAACATAACACAGTGGAAATCGAGGCAGACACGCAACAGTAAGTAAACAAGCAGGTGGACCCTGGCCGGCCCGTGACCAGGTTGATGTTCTGTGGAATATTGCTACCGGTGCGATATTTGCAAGGGCTAGGATGTTGCACCTAGGTGTGTAAGATAATCGTGGCCGTGGTGGCGGAGACAAGGATTAGCCACAGTGTGGCGCGCATGAAGGCGGCTCCTACGGCGGTGCCAAGTAGCCTGTCATGCCAGGTTCTTGACACAACCCTAGTGTCACGTTGAACGAGTCCACAATTATGAGTAGTTCCTTGTCATGGATTTCGTAATTGATTTCGGCAGAGCTGAATTTTCTAGAGTGAAAGGCGACTGGGTGTAGGCAGTTTTCGTCATCACATTGGGATAGTACTATGCCAAGGGCGAAATCTGATGTATCAGTTTGTACAATTACTGGCCATTGGGGTTTGAAGTGTGCTAAGACTGGGCAGAGGTGAATCAGTTCTTTAGTTCAGTGAATGCTTGTTCCGTCTCGGCCATCCATTTCCAGTCTTTAGTTGTCATGACCTTTCTCAGTTCTGTGATTGGATGAGCCACTCTGGAGTAGTCTAGGGTGAACCGCCAATAGAAGTTAGCAAAGCCCAGAAATGCCTGTGTTTCTACCAGCGATGTTGGGGACTTCCATTCAAGTACTCCCTTAACTTTTTCCTCTGACATCTTGATTCGTTCCCTTCCAATGATATATCCCAAGAACTCCACTTTGGGTTGTTTCCACGCATATTTTTCTACTGAAATAGCTAGCCTATTTGCCCGTAGTCTTTGAATAACTTCTTCGACAATCCTATCATTCTCTTCCTTTGTTTTTGCATAGATTAGTAGATCATCAATGTATGCTAGCAGACCTAGGTCAATCATGTTCTGGAATATGTGGTTCATCATGTCCTGAAAGGTTGCTGGTGTGTTGGTCAATCTGAATGGCATTACGAGGAATTCGTAGAGGCCATATCCGGTGTGAAACACAGTTTTCCACTCATCTCCTTCCTTCATTCGGACCAGGTGGTACCTGTTTTTTCAGATTGATTTTGGTAAAGAAGTGTGCTCCTTGGATTCCCGTCCTGTAGTTCCTGGATTAGGGGGAGCAGATATCGATTGGACACTGTGATTCGGTTGATGCCGTGGTAGTCGACACAGAGCTGTAGGCCTCACATGTCAATAATCTCTAGTGGGAGTGTAAGGTTCACCTTGCTTTGTAGCACTTCTCCCATCACTTGAGTATGGATATTCAGTGCTCAGAATGCTGTCAGATAGGCTTTTATGTCACCTTTGTATCATAGCACTGACATTTGGTTGAAAGTGGTAGCAGCTTCTCGGGTCAAGATACTCATCCTAAATGGCTTCCAAATAGGCGTTCCATGTGTTCTCTTTTCCAACTAGGTGCCATCTTGCTTGATGCCATTCTTTAGCCTCATCCATCAACAGGGTTCCTAGCCAGGTGATTTTCTGTATTCTGCTTGTTTCTGGGTAGAACCTGATATAGTCCCGAACTGAATCCCACCAGGCGCGGAAGGGGGTTTTTGGTGTTCCGTCAAACTTCATCAGGTTGTCCAACTTCAGTTGTATCACACGGGGTGCTCGAAGGTCTGTTGGGGTGCTGGACCCATTGGCGGCCCAAACTGTCTGCGCCTCTAACGTACTGGCTATCGTTTGGCCTATGATCTGTGTGAGCTGCTCATCCTTGATTCCCTTTTTCTGTAGCGGTGCCCCCTGTGTCCTATCTGGGGCTGGGCTCCCTTCCCTGGGGCTTGTGTCCTCCGTGGGGATGGTGGATGGCCTGATCCTACAGTTGCAGGTGCTGCTTTAAGTAGCTCAGCACATTCCTTCTCTTGGTTTGCCCCGTTCTAGCAACTTGGTGAAGGGCGACCTGGTTTGAGTTGACCTCCGTTCATAGGTGTTGTTGTTCCAACATCAGTTTGGTGGTTGTAGTTTGTTGGCGGTCGGCCCACTTGCTCAGGTTTCGATAGAAGATCGCTTGTTCTTGATTTCACTGGAGGTCGACGGTTTGCAAGAACGAGAGGACGTTATTGATTCGGGTGATTTTCATGGCTTGGTATACCGCTTGTTTCCCAGTTTCTTCATTGTGCATTAGGATTGCTTGCCAAACTCCCATCATGAATTGCTACAAGACATTGGCAGTAGCCATTAACTCAGTTTGCATCCATTCGTGTGATGCTCCTCTATCCACTTTCGCTTGCTCGTATATATATCGTACGCCTTGAAAGAGAATCTGGTAGTTTCATTCGGTTTCTTGGGTACTAAGAACATTTCGGTCAAACTCTCCTTCACAGATTTGCCGGAATGGCTGAAGATCATCCTGGGCCAACCAATATTGATGAGCAAGCTGGTGTAACCAACTAGCTGGTTCCTGAATCTCGACACTGTCGTCGTCCGGATAGGTATTGTTGTAGATGTTCTTCATACTGCGTGGGTGCTTCAGGCGGAGTAGGTTAACGGTTGAAAATGTGGCTCCGCTTGCCGACATGTTTGCTTTGAATAAGTGCAGTTCTTTTTTTTTTTTTTTTTTTTTTTTTTAAAATTTTACTTTTTTGCCTTAGACTAGTGTGAGACTGGGGTGCTGTCGCATTACCAGAGTCATGGTAGAATCAATATAGTAGTCAGGTTTTCAATAATTCACAACGGAATAGTCTAAGGGGTGTTGATAGAGTTTCTCTCTCTCTGTCCTCTCATTTTTTTGCATGGTGCGCCGAACCCCTATAAGAGCAGAATCATCATACGCTGCCGCAGTCCTCTACCCTTTGACCTTATCATCCAGAATGTAGAGATACATGAGTGCATATCGATCCACTCTTTCTACTCGGAGTGCCACACCTCTGATTCCTGCTCTTTTTCCTCAGTACGTACACATCCCATTCCTGCTCTTTTTCCTCAGCTCACATATATCCCATTCCTACTTGTTTTCCATTGTCCTCAGCGCTGTGCAAGTGCATACCAATCCATCTTCTTTGTCCTTGGAAATTCACTCATGTATGCACCCGCTAAAGGTAAGGTGAACGTGAGCCTAAGCCTAGAGCATACTCGTCCGGACCGGTACCGACAGCAAGATATGGCACTGCTGCAAACCTCATCATTCCCATAGCTTCTATGGATCACATGGGTTCCGCTTTGCTGCCACGGAGTAGTCCCTGGCAAACCACTTTGGCCTCCAAGGTTCTACTTCCGCTCTTGCCTCCTGCCTAGACTCTTATGTGCTGTGTGTCATTCGAGAGACCGTCGATGTCGCAAGGTGTCATTCAGGAGACCATCGACACCGAAGAGTGTGGTAGTCGAGAGACTGTTGAAGTACCCTGTGTCACTTGAGAGACTGTCGACAACAAGGGGATTGATTCGGGAGACAGTTGACATCGAAGAGTGTGACTGTCGAAAGACCGTCAATGTACTGTGTGTTACTTGCAAGGCCATCAACATCAAGGAGTGTCATTTCAGAGACCATCGACGTCGAACAGTGTGTCAGTCAAGAGACCGTCGACATACAGTGTGTCACTCAAGAGGCTGTCGACGTGTGCATCCACCAAATATCTATTTTATTCTCATTGAGCTGTTAGCCCATCGTGTTAGGGTGTAACACCCTTCGGCAAGCTGGTGATGTCAACATTGCCATTGCTGTTGTCAAACGCTATGGTTTCACAGTACAGACAGCACTTGCAACTATGGAGATCTGAGAAATCGAGCTTGCTAATGTACCTTAATATTTGTTACACCCTAAAAACTACAGGGTCAGAATTCGGATACGGACTGGGCAGGAAGGTATCGGAAACACATCACATGGTCTTAGGATGGCATACCAAGACCGGGCAACTGATAGTGTCGGGGCTCGGCTCGGGTCGACTGACTCTGCAGCATCAGAGGACCCTGGGCCAAGTACCGGCGCAGACTGGGAAAGCGCAAGTGCTGCCGCAGAGAAAGACAACCTTGGTGGTCATTATAGGACATACAAGCAATCGGAAGGAAAATGGGAACGCAAGGAGTTGCGAGTCTAGATCACGGAATAGGAGCAGGGTTGTTTCCAGAGGCACAGCGCCCAGAGGAACAATACCACAAGTAGGGAATCGCTGTATCGTCGCAGATGGCTCCAAGGCCCAAGGTGATAATATTGCACCCTGTGGTCAGAGACACAAGAGATGATGCTACCACTTGCATTGTCGTCATTGACACCCGATTATGGCGATGAACTCTGCACTTTGCCAGCACACGACAGCGTGAGCATATCCCCCACTTATCCAAGATGCTTACAGTAATTATGATGCAGGGCATATACCGTACCAGCATGAGGGATGTCGAGTTGAACAGATACTGAAGCAGAGGCTTGACTTCAAGCCAATCCTATAGTGCTGGGTAGTCCCTGGACCAAGTACCAGCTCGTGTTCGGGAAAGTGCAAATGCCACTACAGGACTGCACCTCAAGGTTTGAGAGTCTGATGGGACAGATGTGGGGCGGAGCTATGCCTTGATATCATTGTGGCTGAAGAAAGGATAGATGGTACAGTTGGGAGTTCGTTGTTTCTAGCTGGGAGGTGCTATGAGATTCAACGCAATCAACCCCACACACAACCCATATCACATCACCCAATTACGACAAGGGAACAGAGGACCTGATCCAGCCACTCTCAGGAGGATACAGGAAAGCACTACTTTCTAATCCAAATCGAGAGATTATCTGTGATACGCTGATGAAGTCTAATACCAAGGCGAAGAGTTTTCACTTTGCCGTGTGGGGTAATTTCCCCGCGGCACGTGACTGAGCCAAGCTGGATACTTATATGATGACCTGCAGACGAGCGCTGGACAACCGGTCTTCATCCGAAGAATCATCGGAATCATCACCAAGATGTCGGGTCAATGACCATCCCCCTACAAGCGAGTCGTCGCCACGGAACCATGGGCGATCCTACGAGCGAGTCATTACCATGGAACCATGAGTGATCCAGCAGGTGAGTTGTCATCACAGAACCACGAGCGATCCGCTACCGCAATACTCGCAATCCTCAGGCAGCCACTGAGCCTTTACCCCGAATGGATGATACGCCTAAGTGGCAAGCGGTACAACAGTTGATTGGGAAGGAGACGGAAGGATACGTGAGGAGCTCAAGAGTCTAGGTGGGAGATAGGAAGGGGTCTGATGGGCAACATGTCAGTCAGAACAGATAGGACCCCCATTGAGGGTATAATCTGTGAGGCAGTAGCCAAGGGCTAACGTGGGGTCGTGACTTGAACTCAGCTATAAGCTGAGGGAATGGCGCGGTCCGTGATACCATTGGGCAGAATCCTATTGTTAGACTGACCAGGATGAGTAGCTTCAGGCCCCAGCTCGCACCCAGGACATCAGGTAAAAAAATGTGCGTCCTGACGCATCAGGCGCTTGGGACGCTCTGGACGCACCCTGGCAGCGCACATACCACTCCCAATGCAAAACGTACAGGCAATGTGAATTCGGACACAACTCGCCATGGCACTATGCGTCCAGATGCAGCTTGCCACGGCAACTGCTTACTAGACGGAGTGTGGCAGGGCATTCTCCTTCTGGACGCATGGTGTCAGGGCATTTTCCTTCTGGACGCAGCCGTGTCAGGGCATTTTCCTGCTGGATGCAGCTGTGTAAGGGCAAATGGCATCCGGACGACACATGTCATGGCACCGTGGTTGTGCTGGCTGTCAAGGCAAGGAACCTCTTAGCAAATACTCGCATCGCATTCACAAACACACAGCGGGTTTCAGGCGTTGTGACTCAGTCCAGTTCTATTCTTTATATATAATGTACATCTATATATGCTACTACCACACTTCGCGTTTCCAGCACAAGTACCCTGTGTCACATCCATCACCGTGATCATCACATGTAGTAATGCTGTGACGCGTGTAGCTTTCCTCTGAGTGTCGGAAACAAAGGAAAGTTGGCAAATACGACACAATGTGATGAGCCCGACGCAAAGAGCCCAACAACTATGAGGAGGATGGCAATGAGGACGCTGGCGGCATGGATGATAGCGAGTAAGACGCAGCGAGTATGATGGCAAGCTTTGTGGCATGGTTAGCACAGCTCTCAGAGTGACAGAGACACCGGGAAATTGTAGAATACACAGTGATGAGTTGTCAATGAGGGTGCCAGCAGCAAGGACGATAGCGAGTAGGACACAGCAAGTATGGTGGCAAGCTTTCTGGCATGGTTAGTACAGCTCTCAGAGTGGTAGGAACAGTGGCGTGGAGTGGTACAATACGAGGTGAGGAGTACGATGTCAATGAGATTGCTGGTGGTGAGAATGATAGATAGCGAGTAGGATGCGGCGTTTATGATGTCAATGCAAAGCACCAAGCTATTACTAACACTTGCACTTCCACAAGGTTCGGCATCCTCATTGCTCCTAGACCCCTTTTTTCTTCTCCTTTCACCTTGTCCTAGATAATCGTCGTCGTTCGTCACGTTGCCATCATACTCGCCACCGTCAAACTCATGATGTCTTATTCGTTGACATTTTCCTCATCAACATCTTACTCGTCATGCCTTTCTTGCTACATTACTCGCTGCCATCCTCACTACCATCAAACACATCGACATCCTCCTCAACGACATTGTACTCGTCACATCGTATTGTACCACTTCCCACCACTGTTCCTGTCACTCTGAGAGCTGTGCTAACCAAGCCACAAAGCTCGCCGTCGTGCTCACCACCTCCGACTAGCTATCGTCCCCGCCGCCGGCACCCTCATTGACATCGACTCGTCACTGTATATTCTACAACATCCCGGTGTCTCTGTCACTCTGAGAGCTGTGCTAACCATGCTACAAAGCTCGCCATCATACTCGCCACATCCTACTCGCTATCGTCCTCATCGCGTCTTACTCACTCTCATACTCGCCGCATCTTACTTGCTCTCATACTCGTCGCGTCCTACTCGCTATCCTCCACACCTCCGGCGTCCTCATTGCCATCCTCCTCAAAGTCGTCATGCTCATCACGTCGTGCTCATCGCGTTGGGCATATCGTGTCGTGTCGTATTTGCCAACTTTCCTTTCTATCCGACACTCAGAGCAATGCTACGCGCGCCAAAACAGCATTACTACATGTGATGATCGCGGCGACGGATGTGACACTGGGTACTTGTGCTGGAAACACGAAGTGTGGTAGTAGCATATATAGATGTACATTAGATATAGATAGATAATAGAACTGGACTGAGTCACTATGCCTGGAACTTGCTGTGTGTTTGTGAATACGACGCGAGTATTTGCTACGAGGTTCCCTGTCTTGACCGCCAGCATAACCACAGTGCCATGACACGTGTTGACCGGATGCCATTTGCCCTGACACGGCTGTGTCCAGAAGGAAAATGCCCTGATACGGCTGTGTCCAGAAGGAAAATGCCATGACACAGCTGCGTCCAGAAGGAAAATGCCCTGACACAGTACATCCAGAAGGAAAATTCCCTGCCTCACTCCATCCAGTAAGTAGATGCCATGGCATACTGCGTCCGGACACACGGTGTCGTGGCAATCTGCATCCGAGTTAAATAGGTTGTGTCTGAAACGCCCTGAGCATCTAGTGTTACACCTGAACGGGTTATCTCGAGTACGTAGCTAGATAGAGAAGATCCAGTGGCTGAGGACGAGGAGGCTCAGGCCGTGGCTAGGGAATTCAGAGAGTCTAGACGGGAGATAAGAAACAGAGTCTAGCCCTTGGTCGAGACACCGGCCGAAGGTGTTAGAGCTCAGGAGATAAGGGGGACAATTTGTGCAAACGAGTGGGAACAGCTAGGCGACCATGTCCCTCCACCACGATCGGAGAACACTCTCCACCATGATCGGAGCGGACAGCCTCTTGATGCAGCTGCACACCCCGCTCGGCCGCATCACACATGCGGCAAAAACAAACGAAACCTCATCTATCTTATCTACACCCCGACCAGGACCAATGAATCCGCCCACGTTCCAACGAGGGGCAAACCACCTCGGGGGAATCCAGGTCTGACCCACCTGTGCCTCAAAGAAACAGGCACGGTCCAGATCACCACTTCTCACTCGCGCGTTCACCGATAAAAAGAAAGAGATCTCTCGCCTCGACGAAGGGAAACCAGCACGAACATCCTCACCAAACACTACCACCGAACCCCCACACAAGATCTAAGATTATTCCGCGGTGAATTATCGAAAGTAGCCTGATTACCTTTGATTCTCTCTACACTCCGGTTACGATACAACCCCAGTGTCACACTATAATCTTGATCTCAAATCACCCTACTTTCATGACGGGCTTCGACGACACCTACTTCGAAGACCACCTTTACCTACTCGAACTCTCTACCTTCTTGGAACCTAAGTCTCAGTACTCCTTCGACTATACGTTCCAATCAATCGATACCGAGTTAGCCATATACGAACAGTGGGACACATTCAGCGACGGACCTATCCCTACTCCCTACCAAGAAGGCGACCACAAACCCTGGAACTGGTATACGCAATACTGGTTCAACTGCGCCTACAGCCACAAGAACGCCGAATTCACAGAAAATGAGCTCCGAGACCTCTGCGACTATTACTTCACCGACAACGAAACCATTTACACTGGAGACTTCCTCGACGATTATTAAACCATGACGACCTCCTCGGACTTTAACATGCTCCGGCTCGAGGCCCCCCGCGACCTGCTCCAGATCACCGATGGAACACCAAGGCCAGAACAAGCAGTGGAAATAGCCAACCCCGCAGTCTGGGTCAGGACCCTGGTACACCAGCAACAGCAAGCCGAGAACGACTTACAACGGCTTACGGAGCTGTGCGGTGACGCTTATGATAGAACCGACCGACGAACGTGGGAGATTGAACAAGCCTATCAAACCTTGGCGGAAGGCACTAGGTACGTATATGACCGAGTCAATGCTAACGAGCAAATAGCAGAAGAATGGATACGTAGCGAGCTGTCAAAAGCAGCAAACACGTACCAATCTCTCGCCAGAAACGTCTGGCAGGCCATCATCGAGCGGACCAACGAGGCCAACGAACGACAAATATGTCAGGCCACTCAGCTGACCCGGGTAAACGACGCCCTGTCCTTTCTGGCGGAAGCCAATACGGCCCGGAATCAACACCTGGCCAACTTTCAGGGAAACGTGGAACTATGGGCAGCCGCACACCAGAACTGGGTGGCCACCCTGGAAAACCAGCTCCGGGAAGCAAGGGCGGAAATCCAACATATTGCGACCAGAATCCCACTACCTACAACGCCACCAGTGCCAGCAGGACCACCCGCATGGAGAAGCCCCATCCGACAGACCAGCACCAGCGCCCCATCAGCCCGTTCACCACCAGCGTTAGGACGCCCGCTACGTCTGAACCCAGGAACAAGGCCCCAACGACAGAGACCCCCAGCGCTACCCACAACACCCAAGATGAGGCAGCGATTGGAGCAACTCAGACGCCACATATCCCCGAGGCCACCAGCACCCGAGCCCACGGCAGGACAAGGGGGGAATCCCCCCTCAACACCACCTGGATCGTCCGCAGGACCCCCCTCAGGTCCGCCATCCGAACCACCTCGACCGCCCTCCAGGCACCTCCGCTCCCCTTCGCCAGCTAGGAATCCTGTACCTACGATTACCACGCAGGACCTCGTACGGCTAGTGGCAGAAGGAGTGGAACGGGCTCGACAGAACCAACCGGCCCGACCCGAACAGGGCAATATTGCCAGATTAAAAATGAAAAACCCAGAAACCTTCGACAGGAAGGGTTCGACCTCCTTCAATCAGTGGTGGGAAGCCGTTACCATGTTCCTAGGATTCTACCCCGAAACAAACGACCGCCAGAAAATCGCGTGGTTAGGAACGCTCCTGACCGACACGGCCAAAGCATGGCACCTCAACCAGTATCGAGACCTAGGTGACGCCGACACCTGGGTAAATTACGTGGCGGCTATCCAAGCTGAATACCGGAACGAGAGAGAGGCGGCCGATGCCCAGCTGAAGCTAGGTCAGCTAAGGTACCAAGGGTCCATCCGTGCATACATGACGGAATTCCAGGCCCTCAACAACTTTGCTCGGGCAACCGGGGAAGGACTCAGGGAGAAGGTCGACATGGCTATGCCCGATAGCATATTGGACATGAGGTTCAATCAAAACGAGGAAGACCCTGTCGACGACGAAGGCTTCCTCCAAGCTACTTACCAGGCCGGTGTACAGGTTGAGAAAAAGAAGGCTCTCAAACAAGCCAAGGAAGCCATGCGCTCTTCAGCACCAACCCCAAAGAGCGACGGACGAAAGGACGTTCCAAAAGGGAAAGGAAACTCTGATGATACCCAAAGAAATAAGGAAACCCAGCAGAACTCCGGCCGCAGGGAAGAAACCCGGACCTAGAAAGGAAAAAGCCAGTACAACCGACCAGGACGATGGGCGTCCAAGGATGCCGCACTCACGGGCGTCCCCGCCAAGGAACAGGAGGAGTACTTCTGAAACCGAGATGACTGCTGGAGGTGTGGCAGGCCCAGCCATCGAACTTACAAATGCTTCTCCTTTAACACAAAGCGTGGCACGGCTCTGCCACCTGCACCATGGAAAACATCGGTAGTCTCCGAAGGGAAAAGAAAACGATCCGAGGAACCGGAAGAAAGGCACACCGCGAAACAACAGAAAGTAGTGGCGGTCAAAACAATGGAGACCAACGCTGTGGCCCCATTATGGGAAGACTCGGAATCAGATTTTTAAGAGGCCAGGAACCGCCGCAGCCTGGGGCCTTTACAATAGTATGCGGAGCCTCCCGGAAACGGAAAAGCAGGGAACCAAGCACTGGGACCCCGTCGAGCAAAAAACCGAGAAAGCCCGCGAGCGGCACCCACCCGGTAATTGATATGGTGCTATACCAGGGCAAGAAGGGGCACCGAATCAAGGTACTATTGGACACAGGATGCTCAATAGCGCTAATCAACAAAAAAACGACTGAGAAACTTGGCCTGGAACAGCAAAAGCACAAGCAGGCACACAGCATCGAAAGCTTTACGGGAGAAAGCGTCAAAGGAGCAGGGCAATATTACACGGAACCTTTGCTCCTTCAGCACCGGAAGCACTACTCCATGGAAAAATTCGAGATCTCGCCCATGGACGCAGAAATTGATGTGTTCCTCCCATTTGAATGGATCTCGTCGCACCCGCCGCAGGGCGCCTGGACGTCGGAAGAAGTACGGTTTAACAGCTGCCGCTGCCTGGAAGACTGCACCAAATTCCAAACCCGCCAGTTCTCCCTAAGCTGGGACGACTCGGTAGCCCTGAACGCTGAAGCACGTATCATCGGATACGTTGCGGCAGCAACCGAGAACGAAGATCCATTGAAACAAGTCCCAATGGAGTTCCGACAATACCTGGGAATCATGGGAAAAGAAGCGGCAGACCAGCTCCCGGAGCACCGACCGTACGACTGCAAAATCGAGCTCAAGGAGGGAACCACGGCCCCCTGGGGCACCATTTATCCCCTCTCAGAAATGGAACTTCAGACGCTCCGAGAATGGCTAAAAGAAATGGAGAAAACAGGAAAAATAAAAAGATCCACCTCGCCGGCGGGATCCCCGATTCTGTTGGTCCCTAAACCCCACGGACAGGGCTTACGGTTATGCGTCGATTACCGAGGACTGAACGCCATTACGATACCAAACAGGTACCCACTACCGCTAATGCAAGAACTGCAGGACCGGGTACAGGGAGCACAGTGGTTCACGAAGATGGACCTCAAAAACAGGTTCAACCTCATACGGATCAGGGAAGGGGACAAATGGAAAACCGCTTTCCGAACCCACTACGGATTATATGAATTCCAGGTAATGCCTTTTGGACTAACCAACGCGCCATCAACCTTCCAAGACATGATGAATCACATCCTGTCCGATGTACTTGACGTTGGAGTCCTGGCGTATATGGACGACATCCTGATATATGCCACAACGGAAGAAGAACACGACCGACTCGTCAAGGAAGTTTTGGGGCGACTCCAGCGCAATAAACTAGCAGTCTCACCAGAAAAATGCGTGTGGAAAGCAGAAGAAGTGGAGTTCCTAGGCTACGTCATCGGTCGAAGGGGAATTCGGATGAGTCAAGACAAAGTGGAAGCAGTACTATCCTGGCGACAACCAACATCGCTCACAGAAACCCAGTCGTTCTTAGGTTTTGCCAACTTTTATCGATGCTTCATCAAGGATTACTCCTGGATAGCCAAACCACTCACAGAGCTGACCAAGAAAACGGAAAAATGGTCCTGGAGCAAGGAGGCAGGAGGGGCATTCAATGAATTAAAAAAACGATTCACCACGGCTCCTATATTGGCTCATTTTGACCCAACGAAGCCGGTAATGATTGAGACGGACGCCTCGGATTTCGCGATTGGGGCAGTCCTGTCCCAACGGGACAATGACAATTGCCTGCACCCGGTGGCGTTCCACTCCCGGAAGTTCCAGCCTGCGGAAGTCAACTATGATATCCACGATAAAGAACTCTTAGCCATTGTCGACGCCTTCAAACATTGGAGGCGGTACTGTGAAGGAGCAGAGCACCCGATACAGGTGTTCACAGACCACCACAACCTAGAATACTTTACAACAACGAAAGTACTCAACCGTCGACAAGCGCGCTGGGCAGAGGAACTAGCCGGCATAGATTTCAGAATTTATTACCGACCAGACACCCAAAACGGAAAACCGGACGCACTCTCAAGGCGTACGGAGTACCGCCCAGAAAAGGGGGGGGGTAGAAAACCAGCCGATTACAATGGTTTTAAGAAACGACCACTTCGCAGAACCAGACAGACAGCAAAGAACGTTCGTCTGCTCGTCGGCAAGACTAAGGTCGCTTCCAGCTCGAAGGTGGAACCCGGACTTCACAGAAGGAATAAAAAAGGCGGCAAAGAATGACCCAGATTACCAGCAGGCAGCGAAGCAGGAAGCAGAGGCAGAAGAACTGTCGCCAGAAAACTGAAAGGCCGGGGAAATAAGATACAACGACGGACTGCTGTACAGAAAAAACTTACTCTGGGTCCCGAACGAACTAGTACAGCGAATAATGGAATCAGAACACGACACGAAGGTCGCCGGTCACATGGGGCAAGACAAAACTATTGAGCTGATCGGACGAAACTTCTGGTGGCCGCGAATGAACGAACGGATCATCGATTTCGTCAGAAGCTGCCCGGAGTGCCAGCGAAACAAAGCCTCCCGACACCAACCTTACGGACTGTCTTCGCCGTTGGAACTCCCATACGCGCCATGGCAATCGATCGCGATGGACTTCATCACTGACTTACCACCCTCGGAAGGACGCGACCAGCTATGGGTAGTCATAGACCGATTCACCAAGATGGCACACTTCATCCCACTCCGAGAAAAAACGGCATCGGACCTAGTGAAAATATTCGCACGGGAAGTATGGAGGTTCCATGGGCTGCCCACTGACATTGTGTCAGACCAGGATTCACGGTTCACCTCGGAGACATGGAAGGAGTTCCTCGAAATACTAAGCATCCGACCCCGAATGTCAACCGCATTCCACCCACAGACGGACGGGCAAACGGAACGCCTCAACCAGACGATTGAGGCCTACCTTCGAGCGTTCGTCAACCGAGAACAGGAAAACTGGGTATCGTTGCTCCCGATGGCGGAATTTGCTTACAACAATTCGGTCACGATCGGAAATGGGATGTCGCAGTTCTACGCTAACTATGGCCACCACCCCGCAACAATCGACCCACCATCCTGAGAACCTCTGAACCCGGCCAGTACGGTATACGCCCACTGGATGCAAATGGTACACGACGAATCCCGGAAAGGGCTGGAAGCGGCACAAGAAAGAATGCGCCGATACACCGACCCAGACAGAAAGGAGCCGCCAGCATACCAAGTGGGAGACTTGGTGATGCTCAACGGACGCAACATTAAAATGCGCCGGCCCTCGAAGAAATTGGATCACAAAAATCATGGTCCCTTCCAAGTTGAGAAAATCGTCTCCCCACTGGCCATCCGCCTCACACTGCCTCGGAAGTGGAAGATCCACAACGTCTTCCACGTCTCGCTACTCGAGCCCTATCGAACCAGCGAATACCGAGCACCACCCGATCCGACAAAAATACTGCGAGAGGCAGACGACATCGAGCAATCGGAGGAATACGATGTCGAGGAGGTAATGTCGTCGGCCGAGCGAGGGCGAGGCAATAACAAACGAATTCTCTACCTCGTCCAATGGCTTGACTATCCAGAACGCAAAGACTGGACGGAAGAACCATTCGACAACTTTTCAGTAGGGGGTCTGGAGAAACTCCGAGAGTTTCATCGACGAAACCCAGACGCGCCGAGGGACTACCGGCTCACCGAGGGCTAGACCAGTTCCACCGAGGACCTGGCGGTAGTGGGCTGAAGGGGCGGAGGACTTCAGTACCAAAGTATCACGATCAACAAAAAGACCCGCTTCTCAGGCAACCATGGGAAGCCGCCGACCGGGCGCCCGACGAAGAGTACACGCGACCGAAACCATGGAGAGTCAGGAAAACCGTTCAGAACAGATGTATCGACCTCTCGGCGACCGACCCGGATCAGCGGAACCGGCGCAGATGGCACATAAGCGGTGAAGTGAGTCCCCGCCAGCGCCGTCACTGCTCCAGCATACTAGTCTCCCCCCGGAAGGACGTGGGTGCGGTCACTGCCGAGTATACGGGTTACTAGCATGAAGGACACCATGCCTCTCCCGATTCCCTGTGCCAACTGCGACCCCGGAACCTCATTGGGCCGGCCAAACCTTGACGCAGCGTGGCGGCGAGTACGACTCAATATGACCCGACAGTATGAGTACGCATCGGCCTACTCAGAGGGCCCAGTCGTTCCGACAGATTACAGATGGGCCCAAGGGACATGCCCTGATCCGGCGACTGGGAGGGCTGCAGGGGAGGAGGACTGCAGTTCGTGACGCTGAAGGAACTTCAGCGTTAAAAGACTCCCATAAATCAGAAAGAGATGGGCTACTTAGATAAGGAAAAATTTATTAGCACTCGAGACGAGGCTAAGGGAGAGGGGAGGTAGTGTTACACCTGAACAGGTTATCGTGAGTACGTAGCTAGATAGAGAAGATCCAGTGGCTGAGGACAAGGAGGCTCAGGCCGTGGCTAGGGAATTCAGAGAGTCTAGGCAGGAGATAAGAAACAGAGTCTAGCCCTTGGTCGAGACACCGGCCGAAGGTGTTAGAGCTCAGGAGATAAGGGGGACAATTTGTACAAATGAGCGGGAACAGCTAGGCGACCACGTCCCTCCACCACGATCGGAGAACACTCTCCACCATGATTGGAGCGGACAGCCTCTTGACGTAGCTGCACACCCCGCTCGGCCACATCACACATGCGGCAAAAACAAACGAAACCTCATCTATCTTATCTACACCCCGACCAGGACCAATGAATCTGCCCACATTCCAACGAGGGGCAAACCACCTCGGGGGAATCCAGGTCCGACCCGCCCGTGCCTCAAAGAAACAGGCACGGTCGGGATCACCACTTCTCACTCGCGCGCTCACCGATAAAAAGTGTCATGAGATGTGGCCCGGACGGGGACTGCGCACATTCTCGGAGATGAGACTGATAGTGTCGGCGCATTGTCCGGTGGACTAGCCACCGAGACCAATAGCGTCGGCATACCGGCCTCCGGTGGAATAGCCATGGACACCGATATAATAGGGCGTCCCGCGCCGGGACGTTCGCTCTACACTGAATATACTGTATACCGATACACACATATCTTGATAGGTTATGAGCCCGGATTGATCGCTTTATCAATCACAATATCTATACCTGAAACCATT
>Ga0307508_10001097_pt1 | contig 31354 bp, 31 predicted proteins | sample 9_EM_MG_FD_203089 | JGI IMG/M metagenome (GOLD analysis project Ga0307508, IMG submission 203089) | Populus trichocarpa ectomycorrhiza microbial communities from riparian zone in the Pacific Northwest, United States - 9_EM | ecosystem: Host-associated > Plants > Roots > Unclassified | place...
GAAGTCGTCAGGTCGAGTCTTTCCTTCAGGATTTGCCACATCTCGCTTGGATCGGACAGTCCATTTACGTAAATGGCTGCTTCATCGGTACAGGAGAAACGAATGGCCGATATTGCGTAGGCTCGTCACTTTTGGTAGTCGGCTGTTGCGGTCCTTGCAGCAGCTGTATTGCCAGCTGCAGGTTCATCTTCTTCTCCGTTGACGATCGCATAAGCACCCATCGCCTGCAGAATGACAGTCACATCGCCTTTCCAGATAGCGTAGTTTGTATTGCTTAGCTTCTTGATAGACCCGAACTTTGACGTGTAGTAGGTCTTTGACGACTGGTCATTGTGGGAAGACATTTTGGGTGACGTTGTGTAATACGGGGTAGGTAAATCGGCGAATCGGCAGAAAAGTATGAAGATGAGATTTTTCAACCGAGCGTGAGGATAATAATCAATAGATTAAATGGATATGGATTCGAGAGTGGTATTGCGCTGACCCAGGCTCATAACCTGTCAAGATTATGATGGAAGTTTGATGGAACGATGAAGTCTTGTGTGTATTGTCTTGTCTTAGAGAGAAAGGCAGGAAAAGTGAAAAGTCTGAATACACGTATATGACGTGATTCTACACGTCACAAAGCTGAATGAGTGAGATATTGCAACAGAATCTGGACTACATACACCACTTCAAATCCGTATATCCTTCAAGATTTCAGTATCACTACCATGAAAAGCAGGAGCCAGTAGGCACAAACATTCGGTCAAACTGAATTGATATGATAGGGAATCATTGTGCGATTATAAACGGCGGGGGCCAGGGTATCGGCGACTAAGGGAGAGGTTTTCAGGTTTCGAGTATTGTGTGTGATTTCGCATACAACTTGTAAGGTGCCAAGCATTTGCTAGCGCCTGCGCTTTCGTACGGTTTGGCCCGCCTACCACTGATTGGCATCCTTACCAATGTATGGCATGCTAAATACAACGGCACGGGCCACAATTCCACCCCTTTTTTCTTCGCCTTTCATCATACGCGCCACCATTGCGCTCGTCCCATCTTACTTGCTATCGTCCACGCTGCTGTTAACCTCCTGACCGCCATCCTCATTGACATCATGCTTGTCGCGTCGCATTGTACAACTTCCCACTTTGTGTCGCACTGAGAGCTGCGCTAACAATCTCACGAAGCTCGTAAATCTTCTCGCCGCGTCTTACTTTATATCATCCACGCCGCCGGCATCCTCATCAACATCGTACTCGTCGCATCTTACTTGATATCATCCACCCCATCGTCATCCGCACCACCATCCTCCTTGACATTGTACTCGTTGCGTCATATTGTACAACTTCCCACTGTCTGTCTCACTGAGAGCTACGCTAACAATTCATGAAGCTTGTCGATCTCATCAGCAAAAATTTGAGAATTCCTATGGAGCTCCCGTAGCTCCTGTAGCTCCCGTAAGCATCGCGAACTCCCGTAAGAGGAGAAGTTATATTTTACTTCCGTAAGGATTTAAAAAAAAATATGTGGTTTATTTTTACCTGAAACCTCGAGAAATATTAGTTCAAATTTATGTCTCACCTGTAAAAAAAGCAATATACTTCAACTTTCCATTTTTTTGCTGATGCTGCTCGCAGCGTCGTTCTTGCTATGATCCACAACGCTGGCATCCTCATCGACATCGTACTTGTCGCGTTTTACTTGCTGTCATCCACGCCGCCGCCATCCTCATCGACATTGTACTCATTGCCTCTTACTTGCTATCATCCACGCCACCAGCATCCTCACCGCCATCCTCATTGACATCATACTTGTCGCGTCGTATTGTACAACTTCCAACTGTCTGTCCCTCTCATTGCTGCGCTAACAATTCACGAAGCTTGTCGATCTTGTTGCCACGTCTTACTTGCTATCATCCACGCCGCCAGAATCCTCATCGACATCGCACTCGTCGCGTCTTACTTGCTATCATCCATGCCGCCGGCATCCTCATTGACATTGTACTCGTCGCGTTGTATTCTACAACTTCCCACTGTCTGTCCGTCTGAGAGCTGCACTAAAAATTCACGAAGCTCGTCGATCTTCTCACTGCATCTTACTTGCTATCATCCACGCCACCAGTATCCTCACTGCCATCCTCATTGACATCGTACTCGTTGGGGCTTACTCGTTATAGTCCTTGTGGCTGGCATCCTCATTGGTATCCACTTCATTGATGTCATTCTCATTGCGTCGTGTCATATCCGGCAAACACCCTTTGTTACTGTCACGCAGAGCGATACGATCTACGTGACGTGGTATATAGTAGATGTACATTAGATGTAATGAATAGAATTGGTTTGAGTCACAATGCCTGGAACCAAATGTGTGTTTGATAGTATTCGCTGCAATGTACCGTGCCCTGACAGTTGTGTATGCTACCACAGTGACCGCTCTATTACCTATGTGTGGTGCGCTATCGTAAGCCTCGTCTGGATTCCATTTGCCTTGACACTCTGCGTCTGTAAGAAACGTGCTGCATCCAGAAGGCAAATGCCCTGACAATCCTCGTCCGGAAGGCAGATGCCATGGCACACATCGTCCTGACAAAATTTGCATTGACACTCTGCGTCCACAGGAAATTTGCCTTGACACTCTGCGTCTAGTAGGCAAATGCCCTGACACTCCGCGTCCAGAAGGCAAATGCCCTGACACTCCTCATCCGCAAGGCAGATGCCGTGGCACGCATCGTCTGGACGACATTTGCCTTGACACTCTGCGTCCAGAAGGCAAATGCCCTGACACTCCTGATCCAGAAGGCAGATGCCGTGGCACGTGTCGTCCGGACGACATTTGCCTTGACACTCTGCGTCCAGAAGGGAAATTCCCTGACACTACTTGTCTGGAGGCGTATGCCGTGGCCGCTGCGTCCGGACGCACTGTGCCATCGTGAGGTGCATCAGGAAAAAAAATCTGCGTCTGGATGCCCAGGCTGCATCCGGACGCACCAGGCGCTCGGGACGCTCTGGATGCACCCTGGCAGGGCACATACCGCTCCCAACACGAAACGCACAGGCAATGTGAATTCGGACACAGCACGCCATGGCACCATGCATTCGGACGCCGTATGCCAGGGCGTCGTGCGTCCGGATGCAGCTTGCCATGGCATCTGCTTACCGGACCGAGCGTGTCAGGGCATTTTCCTTCTGGATGCAGCCATGTCAGGGCATTTTCATTCTGGACGCAGCCGTGTCAGAGAATTTTCCTTCTGGGCGCAGCCGTGTCAGGGCAAATGGCATCCGGACGACGCGTGTCATGGCATCACGGTCACGCTGTCTGTCAAGGTACGGAACATCGTAGCAAATACTCTTGTTGCATTCGAAAACACGCAGTGGGTTCCAGGCATAGTGACTCAGTCCAGTTCTATTCATTCTATCTAATGTACATCTATATATGCTACTACCACACTTCGCGTGGAAACAAAGGAAAGTTGGCAAATACGACACAACGCGTTTAGCATGACGTGATGAGCACAACGCGATAAGCACAACGCGATGAGCACAACGCGATGAGCACAACGTGATGAGCACAACGCGATGAGCACGACGAGATGAACACGACATGATGAGCACGACGACTATGAGGAGGATGGTGATGAGCACGCCACCGGCGGTGAGGATGATAGCAAGTAGGACACGGTGAGTATGATTGCGAGCTTTGTGACATGGTTAGCGCAGCTCTGAGAGTGACAGACAGCGGGAAGTTGTACAATACAACGTTACCAGTACGATGTCAATGAGGGTGCGGGCGGCGAGAACGATAGCAGGTAGGATGTGGCGAGTATGATGTCAATGAGCGTGCCGGCGCCGAGGATGATGGCAAGTAGGACGCGGCAAGTATGATTGCAAGTTAGAGGCGGCGAGTATGATGGCGAGCTTCATGACAAGGTTAGCCCAGCTCTCAGAGTGACAGAGACACCGGGAAGTTGTACAATACACTGTGTGGAGTACGATGTCAATGAGGGTGGCAGCGGCGAGGACGATAGCGAGTAGGACGCGGCGAGTAAGTCGCGGCGAGTATGATGGCGTGAAAGACGCGACGAGTACGATGGCAATAGAAAGCGCCAAGCCACTACTAACGCTTGCGCTTTCACAAGGTTCGGCTCATAGATAGACCCCTTTTTTCTTCTCCTTTCACCTGTCTACATTTTCCTAATCGACATCTTACTCGTTGCGCCTTTCTTGCCATCATACTCGCCGCGTCTTACTCACTTTCATACTTGCTGCGTCCTACTCACCCACACTCACCGTGTCCTACCCCCTATCGTTCTCGCCACCGGCACCCTCATTGACATCGTACTCGTCACGTTGTATTGTACAACTTCCCACTCTCTGTCACTCCGAGAGCTGTGCTAACCATGTAACAAAGCTCGCCATCATACTCGCCGCGTCTTACTTGCAATCATACTCGCCGCGTCCTACTTGCTATCGTCCTTGCCGCCGGCACCCTCATTGACATCATACTCGCCGCACCTTACGCGCGCTCATACTCGCCGCGGCCTACTCGCTATCGTTCGCAACGCTGGCACCCTCATTGACATCGTACTCGTCACGTTGTATTGTACAACTTCCCGCTGTCTGTCACTCTGAGAGGTGTGCTAACCATGTCACAAAGCTCACAATCATACTCGCCGCGTCCTACTTGCTATTGTCCTCGCCACCGCCAGCGTGCTCATTGCCATCCTCCTCATAGTCGTCGTGCTCATCGCGTCATATTCATCTTGTCGTGCTCATCCCGTCGTGCTCATCACGTCGTGCTCATCGTGTCATGCTCAACGTGTCATTCTCATCGCGTCGTGCTCAGTGCATCGTGTCATATTTGCCAACTTTCCTTTGTTTCCGCGCGAAGTCTGGTAGTAGCATATATAGATGTACATTAGATAGAATGAATAGAACTGGACTGAGTCACTATGCCTGGAACCCCCTGCGTGTTTGCGAATGCGACAAGAGTATTTGCTGCGATGTTCCATGCCTTGACAGCCACCGTGACCACGGTGCCATGACACGTGTCATCCAAATGCCATTTGCCCTGACACGGCAGCGTCTAGTGCATTCGGACGCTCAGGATGCAACATTTTTTTTTCCTGATGTGCGTCTGAAAGTACAGTGCCATGGTGAGGTGCGTCTGAAAGCACGGTGCCATGGCAAGGTGCGTCTGAAAGTACAGTGCCATGGCAAGGTACGTCTGAATGCACAGTGCCATGGCGCGTTACGTTGGGAAGCACGGTGCTGTGGTAAGCTGCGTCCGGGTTAGCGAGGTTGTGTCCTGAGCATCTCGACCGTCAGGTGCATCCGGACGTTCTGGACGCAATTTTTTTTTTCCTGCTATGTCCATGGTTTTCCCCCTGAAAGGGGTTTTTAAGCTATTATGAGTTTTAACGAGACATCTGAGGATTCTGTTTCTCATCTGACCCCTTTGTTTTGCCTGAGATTCTCTCCTGTGTTCCTTTGCATCTTCTGTACTAGGAGAAGTGTCCAAATAATGGCCTCCTGTGATAATGGACGGGAGGTAGTATCTGAAGATAATAGACATGCCATAGCATCCGAATATCAGAGACCGAAGCTGGCATCCAGATATGACTGATTCTCCAAGCACTGGCTTGGGGGGCAGTCATCAGTTCTCTATCCTGATGGCCCTCCTCTATATGGAGAGAACTTGCACCTGAATAATACTGTTACAAAATCTTCCCCTTTTTTATTGATTCATATTTTCCAATATCACCCTCTCAATAACCCTCAATCCCCAAGTCTTCATGAATGAATGTAGTATCTCTTCCAGCACAGATATCAGCAAAAAATAGCGGAATCAACAGGTTGGGTGTATTGTTTTACCCACTGACTTTTGGTGAATCTGTTGAATACAGATGCCAGTAAGATTTGTTCCTGAGATTTCTTATGCAACATTGGGGTTTTCTTTTATTCAACTGATTGTTCATTCGCCTTCCTTCCCTAGAAACAGCATTGTTATTATAGTTGTCCGAGTTGAATTTTATTAGAATATTTTTGTCTGTTTACTAGAGCTCACACTCTTTAAGATCTAGATGTGATTTTATTGCGGGTGGGGAGTAGTTCTACAGGCTTTCGAATTTTTGAGTTAGGTTATGTTAATTAATTTTTCAGTTTTCAAGTTACTGCAATCTGTTTTAATATTTGAATAACAATACAGTTAGCCAGTATATATGGTACTAGTCAGGATTGTCAGCCACACCTGAGTAATGAAGAAACAAAAAAAAAAAAAGTCAGGATTGTCAGCTTTGCTAAGCAGCTTACAGGATGGCTTGTCTGACAACTAGCTAAACTGATTGTGTGTCGGTACAGGCGGTTACTCGTTGAACAGTTTCTTGCCTGACAGCTCACCGTACGGATCGCTTCAAGTTGTTGGCTTGCTCATTACTTAAATTTGTTGGCTTATTCGTACCTTCCAGTCATTGGTAGCTTACCAGATGAATTGCTGGTCGGTGTACTCATCCCTTTCGCTAGCCAGTGGCTTGTTTGATGGCTTGCCAGATGGATCGCTCACAGGTTAACTCGCTCCTTCCACTCGTTGGCTGTCTTCTCACCTCCAGTTATCAGTAACTTACCCAATGGCTCCTCAGACCGATCACTCACCATCTTACTTGTTTCTTCTGCCTGTCAGCTTAGTCGTCCCTTCTTCGGGACAGCGGCTTACCCAACGACTTGCTAGATGGCTCTCTGGACAGACTGCTCACCGGCTTGCTTGTTTCTTCTAGTCATTAGCGCACATGTCAGTTCCGCTCGTCAGTGGCTTGCCCAACAGCTCATCAGATGGATCGCTCACCACCTTGCTTGTCGCTTCTGCTCGCCAGTGGCTTGCCCGATAGATTGCTGGATAGATCACTGGATGGATCGCTGACAGGCTCGCTTGCCACTTCCATCCATCAGTGACCTATCTGATGAATCGTCAGACAGATTACTGTTGGAATATATGGATCGATAAAGACGGAGATAGTGAATTGGTTGATTGATACAAAGTCGAAGGAGGAACATTCTCTCTATATACAACGCGCCTGAGGGACTCGCCAAGGGGGAAGGATGGAAGGCTGTCTCCCGAACCGGTGCTCGGAGACTAAGGCTGCTGTCATCTCCGGACATGTTGCCTGTGGTCCGTCATCTCCGGATGCCATCTCCGGTCTGTCATCTCCGGACGCCGATTATTTTGGCAATTACTGACTGACTTGCTTGCCACTTCCGCTCGTCAGTGGATTGCTCGGCTGGCTGCTGGATGGAATGCTGGATGGATCACTCACCAGCTTGATCGTCACTTCAGCTGATCTATAGCTTACCCGATGGCTTGCCTGACAGAATTCCTATCGCCTCGCTTGAAGGTGAGTCCTCATGACTTTGGCTGGCAAATACTACTGTCTCTAGTCCTTATTTATGTGGTTTCTTTGTTCATATTGTTGCACATTATTCTTGTCAGGGTAGTCTGGTGGCAGTTTGTGTTTTCCCATTTTCTTGTTTTGAAGTTTTCCTGTTTTCGAGGTTTTGGGTTTCAGGGGATCAAGGTTTTGAAATTTCAACAACATTGCTGGAATATAGGGATCGATAGAGACGAAGATAGTGATTTGATTGATTGATACAAAGTCGAAGGTGGAACATTCTATACAAATACAATGGGCCCGAGGAATCCGCCAGGAGGAAAGGATTGAAGACCATCTCACAAGCCACTGCTCAGAGATCTGGGTGGCTGTCATCGCCTGACATGTCACCTCCAGTCCGTCATTGACGGATGCCTTCTTAAGTCCATAATCTCCGGACCCCCATTATTCTGACTCTTCCCCTTGGAAGGAAGATGCAAACGAATGCAGGAGAAAAGAAAAAATCAAAATGGGCAGTATAGCGACAAACAGTAGCAGAGGAGAGAAAAACAGTAAAATCCCAGTATCCTCGGATGCCTTGTTAAAACTCATAATGGTGTAAAAAACCTCATGGGAAAAAAACCACGGACATAGAAGAAAGAGTGTATCCACTGAAGAAATATCAGAGAGGGAAAGAAAACCTGTTGAACCATCTGCCTGTGCTTCACCAGAAGCTTTCCCGGGATACTAGGTCAATTTCCAGGCCGATATGATGGATGTTCTGTCCATTTGTCAGTATTGAGAGTAGAGAGCAGCTCCTTCAACATCGAGTGTGGACTGCAGCTCCAGTATGGGGAGCCACTGCAACTCTAGCACCGAGTGGGCACAGCCACTCTGTCATTACTGGGCGTGTACAGCAGCTCCATCAACATCAAATGTGGACAGCAGCTGCAGTATGGGGTGCCACAGCAGCTCCAGCATCACTGAGCACACACACAGCTCCACCCAAACATTTGGAGCTCAGAAAACATACCTGCAATCAGATAAAAGCTGTGAACGACAACCTCACTTGGACAGTCCCCAAAGTTCACCTGGGCAGTGTGTGCAGAGGCTTACTGGGACTACCTTTCTTTTCTGAGTCGTATAGTATCTTGCTTCAACTAACAGCTGGCTTCCTTCTGCCCTTCTCGTTTGCAGTAGAAATATTGTAGCTGCAAATCGCTAGGTCTTTCGTAAGGCTTCCAACCTTGGTAGCTGCCGTGTCTCCCTCACTTGCCATCGTGTCGAGTCATTGCTGCTAGTGCTTGTGTGGTGGTACGGGCGATGTTCAGGTACAAACTGACTTGGTCATTGCAGAGTGCCATTAAGGCTTTGACATCAATCAGTGCTGTGGTGACAGCATCCAGAGTATGTTCAGCCACAGGCTTGTTATCAATGATGCCGGTGATGGTGGTGAATGTCTCCGGGAGTATGGAAAGGAGGTGACCGATTAGGACATTATCTGAGATATGTTCTTGGGAGTCAGCGAGCGGTTGACAAATATCCTTTATTCTGGAAATATACACTGAGACTGAGGTGTCCGGCTTCTTTGTAGTTTTCTGAAAACGGCGAACGGTTATAAGTCACCCTGACAGTGAGGCTGAGGCATGAAATGCCAGATGCCAAGCAGTCCAGACATAGTTGGGTCCTTTGTTGGGGAGGTTATCAATGAGGGATCATGTGGTTTCCTCCAATGACATGAATATCAGCAATTAGGCCCATCCAGAGCGGCGGTGAAAGTTACAGAGCTGAGCAGTCTCACCTGTGTTCAGGGGTGCCTCCATTCTGGTTACGATTCCGAATGCCTCTTCTGCAATCAGAAAGGCCTTGAGTGAGTGCTTCCAGGAGTGGTAGTTGCGATTGTTGAGCATCTCTGTTGAGCCGTGCTTGCAGGTGAACTTCATGGATTCCAAGTTGCAAAATGTTCGGATCTTTGTTGGAGAACTAAAGCTTGGCAATGAGGCTCACAGGAGTTGAGGCTTAAAAGCGAGAGTGCAGGGATGAGGTGCTGGAGCGAGGCGGGTGCAAATATTGGCGGGTTCGATTATCGATAGGTTGCGGATTGGTAGAGCGTTCAATCCGGGCTCATAACCTGTTGGAATATAGGGATTGATAGAGACGAAGATAGTGAATTGATTGATTGATGCAAAGTCGAAGGAGGAACATTCTCTCTATATACAACGGGCCCGAGGGACTCGCCAGGGGGAATGGACGGAAGACTGTCTCCCGAGCCGGTGCTCGAACACCCGGGCTGCTGTCATCTCTGGACATGTCGCCTCTGGTCTGACATCTCCGGACGCCCATTATTCTGACAAACGTGACCAATTGGACGCTATAGGCCTTCGCAGGGAAGGAAGGATGACTCACTCCCGTGTCGGGGCTCGGAGAGTCGGGCAGCTCTGATCTCCAGCCGTGCCGCCTACGGTCCGTCATCTCCTGGCGCCCATTGTTCTTACATGGAACCTTTCGCCACACCAGACTATCCCCACTCTCCCGCCTACGGTACAAACTCTGATGAGTGCGTTGGACAGGCAATGGCAGCTGGCAGGTATCCTGGCGTCACACCCGATGTCCTGCGGGCAGCCCAATGCCAATAAGGCTAGAGGAGGTGGCAAACCGCGAGCCACAGCAGTATACAAATGGTGGTAAAGCAGGTAACCGCTAAGCATGGGTTAGCGTTAAAAAGTTTATCTTGGACATCAGTGCATACCAACGAATCCGAACCGGTAGCCGAATTCTCTTTCTCCCTCAAGCTGACGACGTCAAGGTAAATTGTGGGGCCGATTTACCCCATAGACCTGTATTGGTTGACAGTGGCCGCTCACAGGGATTCTCCGTCAGAGTCCCATTCGTTGTAGATTCGCGTATCCGCTCAGGGTGATGTTAAGTAAACCCGCACTGCGCCAGCAAATGGCATGAAGTGTGAAATCGCGGATTTCGGCGACTGGTGCAGACACCGGAGGAGGAGACTGTGGGGGCACGTGGCAGCTCGAAAGCTTCTAGGCAAGTACATTAGGAACCGATGCTGATGCAGGCGTAGGGGTTTTACCGGTACCAATGGTAGCAGAGGTAACTGTTCGACTGCGTCCTGCAATGCGTGAAATGGATCGTGCTTGGTTAAGGCAATTCGGGACTGATGTGGGCGGCGGGGGGCGGTCGTAGCGGAACGACGAGACAGTAACAGCAGAGGGCGTCAGGGCCGTCGAGCGGTCTCCTGCAGAACATGCGTTAGAAACATCGAGTCAAATTAAACACGTAGAAGAGGATTACTGTACCGGCTCCGCGGGGAGAATTCAAACGAGTGGCTGATTTTGGGAAGCTTTCGTTTCGATAGCACTGACACAGCGAACGGTCAGTGTGTGGGTTGAAGTAACGAGAAAGGAGGGAAAGTGTAGCAAAAACACCGGACATTTAAACCTTTCCAGCGTCGCACAAGATTGGCCGACCTATATACTAAATCGGGAGTGGGAATTTTTTCGCCGACACGGCAGTTAAAGCTACATCTGGCTAGTTCTAGCTACCCCGATTTGTCCAACAACAGCAAACACCCTGCATTATTGCTATACTGTGCACATGGCAGGAGTTTCTAAGCTGAATGCAGCGAGAGAGCAAGTTTGTCTGACCGAATACGGCGGTGGCGAATCCCCGTCTCGTGCAGAGTCGGCGAATAGTGGTCGACACCCGATCAGGAATAGTCCGGTGCAGCAACGGGTTGTTCGATCATTTGGCCGGTACTCCTTCGGAGCAGTCACGGTCGGGGATATTATGGTAATTCACGTGGGGAGGGTCGGAAGGTATGGGGGTCTGGGGGTTTGGGGTCCGGGCGGTCCGGGCGCCGTGGACAGGAGGACTAGCGCGGGTCGAAGGGCGAACCCGACCCTGAGAAGGAAGAGTCGCCTTTTGTCCTTTAAATAGAGCCATAGACACACTGAGGGGGTAATGGGAGCGCGGCGGCGAAAACGGGGTAATTGGTGGATAAAAGGGGTTAGCGTGGATGCAGGTCAAAGAGGGGAGTTAGTCAGCTCTGAGACCTTTTAGCGAGTCGTCGCGCGAGCTTTTGCACCATCCTGTACATGTCATACCACCCAGGGTCATTTTATATTCTCGTCCCCACCATCTTTCTCTGACTCCCCTCTCTCCACCCGCGTGATACCGACTAGACTTCATCCGGTGCGCCAAACCCGGATCTGCGTTGAGCGACCTTCAGATACCCTCGTGTCAAAAGTAGCTGCCGGCGAGCAGTGAGCGGTAAACGCGGGGGCCGGCGTGTCGAGGCCCGCTACTAAACATCTCTCCTGTTTGTTACAGTGACTTCGCTGACAAGCCTGGGTTCAGTCATCTCCGAACTGGCGGACTCTGCGTTCTTGAGACAACTCCGAGCAGAACGCTCAGCGGAGAGATTTTGCGAGCGCGCTCGTGATCGTCACGAGTTCCCGAGACGTGGTCTTCGCAGGATCGGAAATTCATCCGTGGACGACAGAGTGATCACGGGATTGCAGAATCTGGCGATAGTCGGAGACGAAGAGAAAAACGGATTGCGGGACCTGTCGCTGGAACACTACTCTGAGGCCGAATCAACAAGTCAAGAACACGTCCAAGTCAACAGAGTCACAAACACCGACAATGGCAATGGCCGCGAGCACTCAGAAGGGAATCAAAGCCGCGAAAGTTCCCAATGTCATCGCGACCACCGCGACCGGGTACCAGTTGATAAAGACGTTCAGAGGCAAGAAAGGAGAAGACGTTGAACGATTTCAGCTGAACATTTCAAGATATATACATCGAACTCGATAATTTGAATGGGAAGTATAAGTCGGACCTGGAGCAGAATTTGGACCATGTCACCTTGATCTACGCGCATTGTTCTCACCGAGTCCAGGAATACATTGATACCATGGATGGCGAGTGGGAAGTGAATCTGACGGTGGTTCAAGACGGGCTGATATGCCGGTACCGGAGGATGCGGGATACGGGAGTAGAAGACGATGTGAATCGAATGGATGGCCTATGGCAGAAACCGAACGAGTCGTTCCGCAATTACATCAAGCGAACGCAAAAGCTGGCAGGACTCTGTTAGGTTCGGGACGACCTTTGTGAAAGCCTGACGTCTCGATTCTGCAAGGGAATCCACGATGGAGTCAATCGTAAGACTCTAGTCTCGGTCCCAGGAGTTCGCGAACAGAAATGAAAGATCCGATTTGAGACCTGCATGTCGTACGCTCACGGCCTTGCTGGGACGGAGAACGAGATGGAATACGGACGCCGACGATCTGAGTACTCACACGATGAAGATTCTAGCGACTCGTCGGACTCCAGCGATGACGATCGCTATCGACGCAGGAGGGAGGGCAAGGATAGAAAGAACCGAAAGAATCTGAGGAAGCGGAAGGAGGAAATTCAGAAGAGGGCGTCCGAGGGACTGGAAGACCTTCAGAGACTGAGAGAGGAAGACAATCTCGGAAGAGGGACGAGGAAGCTCGGAACCGAGAAGAAGAAGCCCGAAAGCGAGAAGAAGAAGCTCGGAAGCGAGAAGACGAAGCCCGAAAGAAAGGAGAGGAAGCCCGCAAGAAAGAAGAAGAAGCCCGTCAGAAGGAAGAGATTCGTAAGGAATAAGAGGAAGCCCAGAAGGAGAAAGAGGCGGCCCGGAAGCAAATGGAAGAAATCCAGCGGCAGCTCGAGGAGATGAGAGTGCTGAAGGCGCAGGGGCCGCTGGGATGCAGGCCGTTGCAGACTAATCCCATTGAAGCCGGACGACAAGAGTGGACTCCCAATAATCCCGATATCATCTGCTACAACTCTGAGGGACCGGGACACTACGAATCTCGATGCTGGCGACCTCGAGTCGCGCCAGAAATTCGGGCTGAAAAACATCCAGAGGATCAAAGCTGAACGGGCATATAACGGGGCTCCAGGTGCGGGACGCCGACGGATGTATTAGCCACGGTCTGGGCCGAATGAGCGACGACCGGCGCATGTGCCTCCTGAGCGGTCCCCGAACTGAACCTTTTCGACATTTCTGGCACGACGTCCAGACGAAGAGCGCTCGCGCGCTCTCTCTTGGCAGTGGCCACCAGCAGCCCACAGCAGGTGAGGACGGTGGAGATCCTGAACTCTCCCAAGAGTTCAAGGGAGGCAGGAGGGAAATTGGACCTGGGGGCAGCTGATTGTGCGGAGGAGGTGGTCAATGAGGTGGAGATGGAAAGTGTGGCGGACTCTCAGAGGTCAAGGACCCCATCACCCACCCCCGCTAGGTGGGGGAGCAGAATGCCAGTGCCGCCAGGCGGACGTACGACGCTGACCCTAGTACCAGTCACACCAACCAAGGGCAGCAAGAGAATGGCGATGGGCACCCTGAGGCCCAAGAGTCACCTCTGTCTGGTGTTTGTGTGTGCGGCACCGATCGGATTAGCGGCGGCATCGGCGCTGGAGCAGATCATAGCAGCCATAGCCAGGGGGGAGAAGAAGATGGAGGAGAAGGTGGCTGCACTGGAGGTGCAGATGATGGAGGGAATGGGAGCGCTGGCTGCCGACGAGAACGAGAGGGAAGTAAGGATGGCAGCGAGGCTGCTGGCGCGTGGAGGAAAGGAAGAAGAGGCTGGGAGTGAAGCTCCTAGCCACCGAAGGCATAGAGAGGGAGATGCCGGAAAAGGCGACCTGGGACCTCAAGCAGTGGACGGATCTGGCGGAGCTGATGGAGAGAAGGAGGGTGGAATTAGGAGAGGTGAGGAAGGCAGTGGAGGGACGCAGCCAGCAGCCAGCAGCAGTGCCTATGCAGCCGCTGAGCGGTGCGCCTGCTACCGCTGAACTGGAAGCAATGGAGGGGGTGGTAGCAACCCGGCAGGTGGAGGAGAAGGACCAGACAGAGTAGTGGAGCAACGTGGAAGGAGTGGAATGGTAAGGTCTCTTCAGATCTAAGCACGCGCCGGCACCGGGAGATCCAGTGTCTCCTATGCCGCCAGCACTGGAGACTGGGGGGCAAGGCGAAAGCGGTGCAGATCACGACCCAAGTACGCTTGTCCTGCACTTAAGGTCGCACGCCTCAGGGCTCTGCGCACCAGGAAAGACGACAGGTGGCACTCGATGCCACCAGGGCAGTGAAGGTGGAGAATGCTAGCGCGTAGCGAGAGCCAGCGGCATCAATCTGGTCGATCTTGAAGTGCCCCGAGACGGCACCCACAGTGAAGGAGGCTGAAGAGAACTGAAAGGTGGAGGAGATGAAAGAGAAGGCGGTGGCTATGGAGAGAAGGGAGGCCGGAGACCTGAGCCAGAAAGAGTGGAAGACGTATGACTCAGCAGTGGCATCAATCACGGACCTCGCAGGCAAAACCGACGCCCTGGAGGAGGTGGCCGCTGGGCAGAGGATTTCGCACATGGAAGGAATGCAGGCGCTGGAAAGCCAGTGGGAGGAGGAACGGGCCCTTGCCCTTGTGGCGCCACCGCAGCCATGGCACAAAATGCAGGGACAGCAGCGCCAGCAGCCGCACTTGCCACAGCAATAGCAACAGCAGCAGCAGCAGAGCAACTGGGCGCAATGGTTGGCAGCGGCGGCGGCGCTCCCTCAATCGGACTATAAGCAAGTGAGCCAGAAAGGGATGCCTGAGCGGGAGTCCACGGGGCTGGAACCCGTGAAGATGTCGATCCCGCGGGATGAGCAGGGAATTGTCTTCGAGCAAGCAGCAGGTAGACCACAGATCAATCCATTGGTGGCAACAAGCGCGGCAGCTTAGGTGAACATCGCACTCAGCAAGGTGGCTCTGGCGCATGTCCGGGCCGAAGGATTCAGGATTTCAGTACAGGGGAGGCTATCGACGACGGCGCATTTTGGGGCGTCAGCAGCGATGCTCCTTCGCTTTAAGGAGATTTTGGAAGCAGCCAAGAAGGCCGACAAGGCGATCATCAATGTGGTCGCGACCGAGACATGGGCGGAGCTCAAGATCCTGGTACCTTATAACTGGTATCGCCATCCAAACGGGCTGGCAGATCAAAGTGAGCAGATCGAGGCAGAGAACCCAGGAGTTGTGGTCCATCCGCTCACGATCAACTCGATGCAGTCGGCGAGCACCATCGAACAGCACTACCAGACCGGCCACCTCCCGAAGAATGCAGCATCAGTGATCTTCAAGGTGTCAGGCAAGGTGGCAGCCCAACAGCTGTTGGTGGAAATGTGGGTAGCAGGCAACAGGTCCCGCACCCTCCCCTACATCCCCAACAAGATGGAGACCCTGAGCAGCTTGTGCGAACAATGGGGCCATTCGGAGTTCCGCTGCCAACGGACTAACACGACTTCTGCCAGGTGTGCAGGAACCCACAGAACTGAGGAGCACAGATACGAGGTGGCAACCTGCTGACAGATCGGCAAGGTGTTCCCCCACATGGAGATCAAGTGCCCCAACTGCGAGGGTGGGCACCCTGCCCAGAATGCCACGTGTCAGGCAACGCGCGCCACTATCGAGATCGCGTGAGGTATGAGAGCTATAGCAAGCCACCCAGGGATGCCCACTGAGGAACCTGGGCATCCAAGGCAGCCAGCACGGCCAACCGCGGCCTGTAGCACCGCCCAGCCTGTGTGGCCGACCTTGGCTACCAGCACTGGTGGCCTGGCTCCATTGAAATGAGTTCCAGGAGGCACGCTGGTGGAGACCTCCCTGAACTTGACTGAGCATGCGATGGAGGAAACCGGAATGGAACCAAGTTGCACCGCCGCACTCGTAGCCATCTGATGGCGGTCCCACGGGTTGCAAAGATGGTCACACTCCAGCGAAACTGCACAAGGGGGGAACAAGTGTTGGAAGCAGTCTTGGAAACGGCGGTAAGGAGAGAAACGGACCTGGTGCTCACCCAGGAGCCTAGTGGAGGAAAGGAGAAGAATGGTATGCGCTCTTATCCCAGGTTCACCTTCATCAAAGGGGAGGAGGTCATGGCAGCGGAGTGTTGGATTGCGATCAACTGGGCTTTGGGGTGCCAAGTAATGGAGTTGAAAGAGCTGGCGACGAAGTGTGGAAATCACGTTCAGGTGGTAGAAGTGGTACCTCCGGGTGGGGAAGCCATCATTATCGCCAAGATGTACGGCCACCACGTGGGAAGCAAAGCAAACAGGCCAGCTCAGAGAACGGCCGGAGGCAAGATCGCCAAGCAGTGCAGGGCGATCATCGCGGGAGACATAAATGCGTACAGCAGGATGTGGAACCCCAGAGTGACATACAACCAAAACCGCACCTTCTACGAGCAGCTCATGGAGGAACAGAATCTCTTCGTGTGGAACACGAAGGAAACCATGAGGATGGGACTGAGAGTGATGAACCATTCCATCATTGACCTCACCCTGACCTCACCTAATCTGGAGCTTAACTGGTGCTTGCTTGATGGAGAAGTGACTGGGTAAGACCACGAGGTCATCTCGCGGGAGGTGCTAGGGAACCCCCACCCAAGGGCCAACACGAATACGGAAACGATGTGCTGGGACATCAGCGGGTGAGACGCTGCCAGGGAGAGCGAGGAGGGGGACCGGAAAATGGTAGAGACGAGGATGAGGAAGGCATGGGAGTGTTACGTCGAGCTGTTGAGCTGAACCCCAATCCTCTCTGATGGGAGTACGAAAGAGGAGGGGGGTGGGGGCAGCTGTTGTTTTCCCCCATGCCCTTCTTCATGGTTTCCACCAAAGAGGAGTAGGCTTGGCAGTTATTTTCCTTTTCTGTTCTTCCCTTCTTCATTCCGTTTGTTATTTCCTTGGTGTGCCCTCGGTCATCTTGGGACAGGCCTGGGCTGAGAGCAAAGGAAAGCATGCAATGTGCAGCCATTACACGGACAGCAGCGGGAGAACAGTCTGAAAGGGCATCGCGCCATAGGCTAATATGCACAATGCGTGGGCAAATAACCAAGGGAAAAAAATCGATCCTCGCTCCTACAGGTGAAAAATACAGCCACAAGCAAAACAAACCACTATTTGTCAGAATAATGGGCATCCGGAGATGACGGTCCGGAGACGGCGTCCGGAGATGACGGACCAGAGGCAACATGTCCGGGAATGACAGCAGCCTTAGTCTCCGAGCACCGGCTCGGGAGACAGTCTTCCGTCCTTTCCCCTTGGCGAGTCCCTCAGGCGTGTTGTATATAGAGAGAATGTTTTTCCTTCGACGTTGTATCAATCAATCAGTTCACTATCTTCGTCTCTATCGATCCCTATATTCCAACAGGTTATGAGCCCGGATTGAACGCTCTGCCAATCCGCTACCCATCGATAATCGCACCTGCCGTACCTGCCGCTTGGCGCCTCGCTTCTGCGTCTCATCCCTGCACTCTCTTTTTTTAAGCGTCAACTTTTGGAGCCGCGTCGCGGCCGACGACATCGCCAAGTTGGTCTCTACCAGACAACGCGTCACGTTTGCAGCCACCGAACACCCGAAACTACCGCTTGTGGAGAACGGCATGAGATCATTCCCTACTGCTGAGGCCGTGACTACAGTCAATGCGACGACCGCACTGCCTCGACGATCCACCTATCGGTTGAACCCACGATTCGAACCTTCATCCGAAGTCCTCCCGCGAACGAAATCGATTCTGCAGCACGCGTTTGGGAAATCCTTAGCCAGGACTACGACTCTGCCTTCACGATATTCGGTCGTCGAATACATCACGAACCGACTCGCCGTTCGCCAGGAATTGGGTGGAACCAAAGAAGCGATCCCGAATACCACCGTCGATTGCCACTTTCTTTTCGAGCCGTACCACGATCGTTCAACATTGTCGCCGACGACCATGACTACAATCGGTCCGCCGACAGCGCAGCCTCGATAATCTACGTATCCTACGATCCTACGATTCGAGCCATCATACGAAGTCCGCTCGCGAACTGAATCATTCTGCAGCCCGCGTCTGTGAATTCCTTCGCCAAAAATACGACTCTACGTTCACGATATCCGGTCGAATCAATACTCGAAGCTGCTGTGCGCGCCTATTGTTGTGGCCGTCGTGCGCGCTCGGTGGAGCTGCTGTGCGCGCCTGATGTTGATGTGGCCGTCGCGCGCGCTCGGTGGTGCCGGAGCTGCTGTGGCGCCTCATACCGGAGCTGCCGTGTGCGCTCAATGCTGTTGGAGCTGCTGTGCGCGCTCGGTGATGCTGGAGCTGCTGTGGCGCCCCATACCGGAGCTGCTGTCCGCGCTCGATGCTGTCGGAACTGCTGTGCGCGCCCAGTGATGACGGAACTGCTGTGCGCGCTTGGTGATGTTGGAGCTGCAGTGGCGCCCCATACCGGAGCTGCTATCCGCGCTCGATGTTGATGGAGCTGCTGTACGCGCCCAGTGATGACGGAGCTGTGTGTGCGCTCGGTGATGCTGGAGCTGCTGAGGCGCCCCATACCGGAGCTGCTGTGTACTCTCAATGCTGACAAATAGACAGATTATCCAACGGATCGGCCTGCGAAACGGCCTGGTATCCAGGGGAAGCTTCCGGTGAAGCACGTGCAGGTGGTTAAACAGGTTTCTTTCCCTCTCCTTTCTTTCTTCGGTGGATGCACTCTTTCTCCTATGTCCGTGGTTTTCCCATGAGGTTTTTTACACGGTTATGAGTTTTAACGAGGCATCCGAGGATACTGGATTTCACTGTTTTTGTTTCTTTTCTCTGCAACTGTTTGTTGCTATACTGGCGGTTTCGTTTTCTCCTTCTCTCCTGCGTTCCTTTGCATCTTCCGTACGAGGGGAAGTGTTAGAATAATGGGCGTCCGGAGATGACGGTCCGGAGACGGCGTCTGGAGATGACGGACCAGAGGCATCATGTCCAGAGATGACAGCAGCCTTAGTCTCCGAGCACCGGCTCGGGAGACAGTCTTCCGTCCTTTCCCCTTGGCGAGTCCTTCAGGCGCGTTTTATATAGAGAGAATGTTTTTCCTTCGTCGTTGTATCAATCAATCAGTTCACTTGTCAGAATAAGGTGGCGTCCGGAGATGAGGAGGCGTCCGGACATCAGAGACCAGAGGTGGCGTCCGGAGATGAGGAGGCGTCCGGACATGACTGAGTCCCGAGCACCGGCTCGGGGGGCAGTCTTCCGTCCTTTGTCCTGACGGCCTTCCTGTATATAGAGAGATCTTGCGCCCGCATAATGCTGCAACATAATCTTCACCTTTTATCGATCCATATATTCCATCACTATCTTCTTCTCTATCGATCCCTATATTCCAACACTATTCATCCCCGATGTAGGCACGGGCAAAAAAAAAAAGCAGGTACAGGGCGAGAGGCAACTGTTTAGACCAGCGCGATTACCCTTTTCGGCATAAGGGATGGCTTCAAAAACACATCACTCCATCCACCAGCCTAACAATGACCAGAAGTACACGCCGACAGAAAACAGCAATCAAACAACTAGACAGACGATGACCGACAACCACCACCGTTAAGATAAGGGGGTCGATATCGACGAAGATAGTTATTAGATTAGTTAGTAGTTGGTACCGTCGAGAGCGGGGCATTCTCTCAATATACAACTGTCCACGGTGAATCACCAGGAGGAATGGACGGAAGACAGGCACGCGAGCAGGTGCTCGGAGTCTCAAGCAGCCGCTTTCTCCGGACGATCTCTCCAGTCCGTCACCCCCGACTTCCCATTATTCTGGCAATGATCTAATGTGCCGATGCGGACGCGCAGAGGCGAAGAGCGTGGACGAAGCCTTTGTTTCCAAACCACTTCCGCCTCAGTTCGATGGCAATCAGGTGCAGTCGGGAATCATCGATAGTTTCCGATTCTTGTCTTTCGAGAGCATCTTTAATCAACTTTTCTAAGTCTACAAGCGGCAGAACTATTGTGATTAATGCCGGGATGCTACCGGCTTCGTGAACACTGAAATCCGTAGTGGCAGTGGCGACGAAGGCGTGGCGAGTGCGCGTATTTCGTGAGGGCGGCGCAGTGCGCGTTGGTGGGTGGCCACCTTGGCAAGATATCGCGCGAGAGGAACGTATTTTTCGATTGGGCCTATAATCCGTCAGATGAAACATACGCATTCAATCCGTGTGCTGCCGACTAGAGACTGCGGAATTCTGTAGTAATGATGGGTAGTCTGCACCCGCTACTCACGCAAGTACGTCACCCAGAACAAGTCTGCAACCCAGGGAATGGCTCTGCGTGGGGCGCGGGGGTGGAGAGGGGGAGCGGGAGGCTGGCGTCAGTGGAGAGTGCAAAGCGGGAGTAGCAAGTGCTGACAAGAGCGGGAGTAGGGAAGAACTGGTGAAGGGGGGAGGGAGAAATCAGCTGAGGGTGACCATGGGATGACGACTGATTGATCGCGGATTGGGGGTCCGCGGTCGCGAGCCAGGCTTGTGGTCCCCACATTGATATCCACGCATTCTACCGTTCGGGTGAGTGGGTGAGCGCCGGCCGCAAGCAAAGCGCCCCACTCTCAGACCGGTCGGAAGAGGACATCAGGGACGGGCCATCCCCGAGGAGGAGCTGGCCAATCAGCCGCAGGCCATGACACCTGCCGATCTTGGCGAGAAAATCAAGAGGAAGCGTCGCTCACCAAAGGAGACCGAGCCGATTCGGATGATGAAAGGGCATCTCAAGATCGGCAGGTGTCATGGGCGGCGGCTGATTGGCCAGCTCCTCCTAGGGGATGGCCCGTCGCTGATGTCCTCTCCCGACCGGTCTGAGAGTGGGGTGCTTTACTTGCGGCCGGTGCTCACCCACTTCTCCGTCCGACACGGCCGTTCTCTTCCTGTTATCCACCGGTTTCGGATCGGGACCCTCCCACTGCAATACGTCCACATAGTCCATATCCTCGATTGCCGAGCTTAGCATACCAACTTCTTCGGTCTCAATCATGTTAACGATCGCGGGTCGGTTGCCGGTTCCTCGTCCCGTACCCGTTCTTTGGCCGGACTCTTGTTGCCGCTCCCGTCGTAGGTCCCGAATTTCCTGGCGGAGGTCTTCCAGCTCCCTCTGCATATTGTTTTGAGGAGGAGTTTCCCGGTGTGCTCCCTCAAGGTCCCATACTGAGCTGGGCTCCACGCCGGATAAATTCCTGGATGCTCTGCTGTTGCCCAGCGCCGGCGGCGACATGCTTGAAGTTCGGCCTCCCGGGGCCCTTTCACTCCCACTCTTCCTCCACTTCCATCTCCACCTCACTGCTCTCGAGCTCACTGAGCTCGCTCCCACTGTCTTCGTCCATCTCCTCCTCCCTTTAGCCCCCCTGCCTCCGCTTGGGTCGGCGTCCCCAGTCACAATCGGGGCTGGGAAGGCCGACATGCCTTCTTCATCTGATATCGCGATGTCTATGAAGTCGGATTCGAGCCATTTTTGTGCATGCGGGTCGAAAGTCTTGGCGTTTGTTGGCGTTGAGTTGCGTCCGCGGGTGGTTTTTGAGAGGTGCATTGATCGTATGCGACCCTATTGGATCATTAAGATATTTTATACAGTCCTTTCCTGTTCACCATCCGCTGCGACCTCAAAGATACCAGTGAGGTGAGGCAGCGTGCCAAGCAGGGAGGGGATAGGAGGTGCGTGATTTTTCTACGCATTCATGACGCAGCACTCAATTACTTGGCACGGGCGAAGCGGTTCGTACTTTGCCAAGAATGCCAAGATGCGAGCCCGACTACGTGTCCAACACTCAACTGCGGGGCGCTCTTCTCGAAGTAGATAGACAACACGGACACCACCGACACCTGTACCTATCATCATCACGGCAACAGCACCTATGACCACCACCACCCTCTTCAAGTGAATATCGAATGGTCCCCACTTTTGGCCGCCCCCCCTCTTTTGGTCGTGAACAGAAACTCTCCCCCCACAACGGTCACGTCTTGTGCTCAGGTAAGAAGAGGGGGTCCCCACCTCGCATTTGCTTGAAGATTTAACCTCACCACCATTCGATAGACGGAGCCTGAGACGCTGGACAACCATGCCTCCTAAGTCAGCAAAAACGAAGGACCGCAGCAAGAAGAACGTAAAGCTCAACAACGGGAACCGGAGTTTGCTCTCACCGGCGGAAAATGATGATGGCACGACATGCGATACGATACTGGTTACCGGATCGGAACTCGGAACTCGGAGACGACGAAGGGGTGAAGGAGGACGCTAATGATGCGTTCAGACAGGCACTGCAGGAGGAGGAACTCCACGTTACGGAGGTGATAGGAGAACTTTTCATCAGTAATACCCGCGGTCTTAGCCTCGCTGAGCGCGTTCGGGTAATCGAACAGCAATTCACCGAGATCCCTTCGCTGGAGACCAAAATCAGTTCTCTGGAGGACACAGTGAGGGGTCTGACATGTCCACTTGACACTTACAATCTCCTGAGAAACCGATTCATCGGCACTTTCAAGCGAGATAGATTGGAAAACGAAAACGAAACAGAAGACCCGATTTCTCCACCTTCAAGAAGCTCTACGGGGTTCTAACTGAGACCGTGCAAAGGATCAGCGAGTAATTTTCTATTCTCAATAACTTGAATAAGTATCAAGGCTAACTTGTCCTGCGCACAAGGAAACAATCGACGTTTTGAACACTCACACCGGGGTCATCGCTTCGAAGCACCAAACCAGTAGCTACGAATTTTACAAGCGGTTCGAAACGTTTATTGAACTCTTCGAAGAGTCGGGTCGCGATGAGGGTTATTGGGAGGAGAGCTTAACGGATGTGGCTCGAGTGTACTGGGCGTTCCTCAACTGTATTAAAGATGAGGTATCGAGGGTTGATGCTGCTATGGTCAGTGATTTGACGATGCTTTTTTCCCTTCCGTGTTACGGCGAATAGCGGTTGTATGGCTATTTGGCTGGGAGAATTATGTAAATTGTTACTCATGTATTGACGTTAGTTTCCTCGAGGGACCCCTTGAGAAAAGCGAAAGATGGGGCGTAGCCCCCAGCAGCGGAGCGATGCGATAGTCACACTCGCCGCTAGAGTGGTGATGGAGGTTTGATGGAGTGACGAAGTCTCGCACGTATCTTGTCTAGGAGAGTGACTGGCAAACTCAGAAGTATGAATATACATATGTATGTGACGATTCTACACATGACAAAGCAGAACGAGTGTGATATTGCAACACTCCCGTCCTGCTGCACTCCGTGGCAGCAAGCAGGACTGAACGACATAAAGGAACAATATCAAGAAACGTAAACTTCCAAAGGAATCGTTAAAACCTCTACCCATCAGACGGATGGAATCGGACGAACCTGGTACTGGGCAGCAGTACGCCCCCCAGCCGTGGAGGCACGTCGCCACGCGGTGCAGGGCCAGGCCGGGTGTCGTCATCGAAACCGGAGAGCGCTCGGCACATAAGGGAATAGCCAGCAACGAGAAGGCCGACGAGTGGACAAAGATGGAGGCGGACAAGCCGGACACCCGCGGGGTCGAATGGCTGAATTATTCCGATCGGACGGAAGTTCGGGCGATGCCCCTCCCACGATCCGTGGCCAATCTCAAGCGGGAGATCTCAGAGAAGAAGTAGGAGGAGGCACGCCAGTGGGGTGGAGGGCTGACCTCCAAGACGAAGTACCGGATGCCGAAGAGCCAAAGGCCGGATGGCACCGTAGCTGGGAGCACCAAGAGGTTAGCCTCGCGGTTCTATGAGATCAAGACGGGGCCCAGCTTGACCGGGCAGTATCTCAATTGGACAAAGAATCGGCCCACCCCGCAGTGTTGGTGGTGCCGATAGTCAACCAAACTTGGGAGTACCTCCTCAAGGTGTGTCCGGAGTGGAAGACCCAGCTGAAGTTCCTGTGGGCGGCTGGTTCTGGACTTCCTCTGCACCACGGATGTGGGGATGGTGGGTGCCGGGCCCTGGACGAGGAAGGCGTAGTGAGCCAAGTGTCGGAGGCGGAGCTGCGGGAGTTCTTGGGGGAGCTAGGAGCGGGGGCTGAGGAGCCAGGTGCTAGGGGGACTACACTGTTCCTCCCCACGCCCAACTTCATGGAGTCTGCAGCAATGTTTTAGGGGGGTGGACGGCGCTTTTCCTTTGTCTTTTCCTTTGTCCTTCAACGCTCGCCCCCCGTTCTTTTCTATTGTAATTTCCTTGGTGCGCATTACATCTTCTTGGGACAGGCCCGGGAGGAGGGCAAAGGGGAACGTGCAACGTGCCGCCATCGCGCGGACAGCGGACAGTGGACGGACTATACATCACCTCGCTATGATCTGATAGGTAGTGTGGGAGGATTCGGAGGATCTAGGCTCAGGGCGAAAATTTTTGGGTTACGTTGTTGTATTGCCTTCGGCTCTGTCGCTTCATTTCCTCCGGCTCCGTTTCTACATTTCCTTAGGTTCGGTTGGTATATTGCAGTCGGTTCGGACGGACCATTGAAGGATTGGGATCTGTGGGTTTAAGGGAGATTGACCACCCCGGTCGGTATATAGATAGAGGGGTGGAGCGGAGTTGGTTCTACATCCTTGTCAATCACCGTATCCTATCGCAGTCAATTATCCTCTCTTTTCTCTCTCCCTCTTTTCGTCATTTGTGACATCGGGCCTGGCATAGGTCCTTCAGTAGGATGCGAGTAACGAATTAATCAAAAAAAAAAAAAACTCTGCGTCACTCGGTTAGCGCGTTCTGTGTTTTCACTCCTCTTTTGTTTTCCCCTTTTATTGCGGGAACGGTCAAGCGGAGGCAGGGGGGGTTTCCATGGGCTGCAGCAGACTGCGCGAGGTCGCGGCGGATGGTTAACAGGAAAGGACTGAATATAATATCGCCATGATCCAATAAGGTCGCATGTGATCAATGAATCGTAATCGTCATCATGCCAAGAATGCCAAGATGCTAGCCCGTGTAAGGGTACGACCGCATCGAGCTCGACCGTACTTCGACACGTCAACCACCGACACGTGTACCAATCATCACCGCAATTGTACTTACAACCACCACCACCCTGTTGAAGTAAATATTGATTATTCCCCTCTTTTGGTCACCCCCTTCTTTTGGTACCCACCCTCTTTTGGTCGTGAACGGAATCCCTCACCCTACAACGGTCGCGTCTTGTCCTCAGGTAAGAAGAGGTCGTCCCCAACTCCCACTTGGTTGCAGATTCAACCTCACCACTATTCGATAGACGGCGCCTGCGATAGCGCGACATGCGATACGATATTGGTTACCGGCTCGGAGCTCGGAGAAGAGGTCAGAATGAAGCCAGGCGGTAAAGATGCGCTCGGACAGGCACTGCAAGAGGAGGGACTCCACGTTAAGGACATGATAGGAGAACTTTTCGTCGGTAATAGCCGCGGTCTTGGCCTCGCCGAGCGCGTTCGGATAATCGAACAGGAAGTCACCGAGATCCCTTCGCTGGAGATCAAAATCAGTTCTCTGGAGGACTAAGTAAGCGGTCTGATATGTTCACTTGACACTTACACCTCCTGAGGAGCCGATTCATCATCACTTTCAAGCGGGATAAATTGGAAAACGAAACCGACGGGGAAAGGGGGATCATTGGGATCGGAAACCCAGGGCCCCATAGAGGCGACGCTGTGTTTGATGCACAGTTGTATCGAGACCGAATCGGAAGACGCGATTTCTCCGCTTTCAAGAAGCTTTACGGGTTACTCCCTGAGACCGTGCAAAGGATGAGTGAGTAAATTTCTATCCTCAATAACTTGAATAAGTATCAAGGCTAACTTGTCCAGCGCACAAGGAAACAGTCGACGTTTTGAACACTCACGCCGGGGTCATCGCTTCGAAGCACAAAACCGGTAGCGGCGAATTTTACAAGCGGTCCGAAACGTTTATTGAACTCTTCGAGGAGTCGAGCCGTGATGAGGGTTATTCGGAGGGGAGCTTAACGGATGTGGCCCGTGCGTACCGGGCGTTCCTCAACTGTATCAAAGATGAGGTGCCGAGGGTTAATGCTGCAGTGGTCAGTGATTTGACAATGCTTTTTTCCCTTCCGTGCTACGGCGAATAGTAGCTGTATGGCGATTCGGCTGGGCGAATTATGTAAATTGTTACTCATGGATTCACGTTATTTTGTACGGGGGACCCTTTGAGAAAAGCGAAAGATGGGGCGTAGCCCCAAGCAGCGCAGCGAAGCGATAGTTAGATTGGCCGCCAGAGTGCTGGGTTTATGATGGACGTTTGATGGAGCGATGAAGTCTTGGGCTTATCTAGTCTAGGAGAGAGACTGGAAAACTGAGATGTATGAATATATGTATGTGACGATTCTACACATGACAAAGCAGAACGAGTGTGATATTGCAATACTTCCCCTCCTGCTGCGTTCCGTAGCAGCAAGCAGCACCGAACGACATAAAGGAACACCATAAAGAAACGCCATAAATGATGAATATCAAGAAACGTTACTTCCAAGGACTCGTTAAAACCTCTCCATCGGACGGATGGCATCGGACGAACCTGGTACTGGGCAGTAGTACGCCCTCCAGGCGGGAAGGCACATCGCCACGTGCGCAGGGCCAGCTCATGGAGGAACCTGAAAGTCTGGATGCAGTACTGCGGCAGGATGAGGAAGAGGGGGCAATGCGGAAGCGGAAAAAGCCCGGCCAGGACTCACCATGTTCGCGGACGGGTCACGAATGGAGGACGGTGCCGCCGGGTACGCAGTGGTGTTGAGGAAGGGAGAATCTTGGGCGGGTATCAAAACTAACATGGGATACGACCAGGAGGCCTACGACGCAGAGTGCGCCGCCCTCATGCGCACATTAGAATCGGCTGCGAGAACACAACCCCGGAACGGGTCACGATCTTCACGGATGTGCAGGCGGCCATCGGACGGATGGCATCGGACGAACCTGGCCCTGGGCAACAATACGCCCTGCATGCGAGGAAGCACATTGCCGCTCTGCGCAGGGCTAGGACAGGCATCGTCATTGAAATTCGGTGGTGCCCACCTCACAAAGGAATCACGGGCAACGAGAGGCCGACGAGTGGGCGAAGATCGTGGCAGAGGAGCCGGACACCCGCGGAGTAGAATGGCTGGACTACTCTGACCGAACGGAAGTGCGGGCGATGCCTCTCCCGCGGTCCGTCACCAACCCCAAGCGGGAGATCCCGGAGAAGAAGTGGGCGGAGGCACGCCAGTAGGCTGGGGGCCGGACCTCGAAGGCGAAGTACCGCATGCCAAAGAGCCAGAAACCCGATGGTGCGGTGGCCGGTAGCTCCAAGAGACTTGCCCCGCGGTTTTACTAGCTCAAGACCGGGCTGCGCCTGACTGGGCAGTACCTCAACTGGACGAAGAACCGATCCACCCCGCAATGCTGGTGGTGCCGGTACCGAACGCAGACCCGGGACCACCTCTTCAAAGAGTGCCCCGAGTGGAAGCCGCAGCAGAAGATCCTGCGGGCGGAGCTGAAGAAGGACACTGGGAGGTGGAAGGACCGGTGGAAGGTGCGGGACCTTGTGGCCGACGGGAGGTGCAGCCGAGCGGTACTTGACTTCCTATCCGCGACGGATGTGGGAAGGCGGGTGCCAGCTGAGGCTGACGGCGATGCTGCGAGCGCGGTGTCGGAGCTGGAGGTGCGGGAGTGGCTGGAGGAGCAGGGCGCAGGGGCCGCGGAGGCGGGCGATGGGGGGACTCCACTGTTCCTCCTCACGCCCGACTTCATGGTGACGGCAGGAACGGCGTAGGGGGACGCTGTCTTTTTTCCTTTTGTCTTTCGCTTTCGCTCTCCTTTCTTTTGTAATTCCCTTGGCGCACTTCACATCTTCCGGGGACAGGCCTGGGCTGAGGGCAAAGGGGTGCTTGCAACAAGCCACCACTGCGCGGACAGCGGACAGGAAACGGACGGTAAATAACCTCGCCATGATCTGATAGGTGGCACGCGAGTAATGAATAAAAAAAAATGCTGCGTAGGGCCAGGCCGGGTGTCATCATCGGGACCCGACAGCACCCGGCACATAAGGGAATTGCCAGAAACGAGATGGCCGACGAGTGGACGAAGATGGAGGCGGGCGAGCCAGACACCCGCGAGGTGGAATGGCTGAATTATTCCGATCGGACGGAAGATCGGGCGATGGCCCTCCCACGATCCGTCGCCAACCTCAAGCGGGAGATATCGGAGAAGAAGCGGGTGGAGGCACGCAAGTCAGCTGGAGGCCGGACCTCCAAGACCAAGTGCGGGATGCCAAAGAGCCAAAGTCCTGATGGCACGGTAGCTGGGAGTACCAAGAGGTTAGCCTCGCGGTTCTATGATATCAAGACGGGGCCCAGCTTGACCGGGCAGTATCTCAATTGGACAAAGAATCGGCCCACCCCGCAATGTTGGTGGTGCCGGTAGTCAACTAAACTCGGGAGTACCTCTTCAAGGTGTGTCCGGAGTGGAAGGCCCAGCTGAAGATCCTGTGGGCGGAGGTGCGGAAGGAGACTGGGAGGTGGAAGGAACGGTGGAAGATTCGGGATCTCCTGGCGGACGTGAGATGTGGGCGTCTGGTTCTGGACTTCCTCTCCACCACGGATGTAGGGAAGGTGTGTACCGGGCCCTGGACGAGGAAGGCGCAGTGAGCGAGGTGTCGGAGGCGGAGCTGCGGGAGTTCTTGGGGGAGCTGGGAGTGGGGGCAGAGGAGCCGGGTGCTGGGGGGACCCCACTGTTCCTCCCCACGCCCGACTTCATGGAGTCTGCAGGCATGTTTTAGGGGTTGGACGGCGCTTTTCCTTTGTCTTTTCCTTTGTCCTTCACGCTCGACCTCCGTTCTTTTCTCTTGTAATTTCCTTGGTGCGCATTACATCTTCTTGGGACAGGCCCGGGCGGAGGGCAAAGGGGAGCTTGCAACGTGCCGCCATCGCGCGGACAGCGGACAGGAGACAGACTGTACATAACCTCGCCATGATCGGATAGGTAGGATGCGAGTAATGAATTAACAAAAAAAAAAAAATCTCTGCGTCAGTCGGTTAGCGCGTTCTCTGTTTTCACTTCTGTTTTATTTTCCTCTTTTATCTCGGAAACGGCCAGGCGGGGGCAGGGGGAGTTACCATGAGCTGCCAGAGCACTGCGCGAGGTCGCGGCGAATGGTGAACAGGAAAGGACTGGATAAAATCATGATCCAATAGGGTCGTATGCGATCAATGAACCACCACCCATCATGCCAAGAATGCCAAGATGCTGGCCTGCCTAAGCGTATGACCCACGACTGCGAGGAGCTCTTCCTTACTTCGACACGTCAACCACAGACACCTGTACCAATCATTTCCGCAATAGTACCTACAACCACCACCACCCTGTTCAAGCAAATATTGATTATTCCCCTCTTTTGGTCGTGAACGGAATCCCTCACCCTACAACGGTCGCGTCTTGTGCTCAGGTAAGAAGAGGTGGTCCCCAACTCCCACTTGGTTGCAGATTCAACCTCACCACGTTTCGATAGACGGCGCCTGCGATAGCACTACAATCGTGCCTCCCAAGTCAGCAAAACCGAAGGATCGCAGAAAGAAGGAGGTAAAGGTCAACGGTGGGAACCGGAGTTTGCTTTCGCCGCCGGAAGATGATGATGGCACGACGTGCGATACGATATCGTTTACCCACTCGGAACTCGAAGAAGAGGAAGGGATGAAGCTGGGCGCTAACGATGTGCTCAGACAGGCAACGCAAGAGGAGGAACTCCACGTTAAGTACCTGAGAGGAGAACCTTTCGTCGCTAATCGCCGCGGTCTTAGGCTCGCCGAGAACGTTGGTGTGGTCGAACAGCAATTCGCCAGGATCATTTCGCTCCAACAGCAAATCGCCGAGATCCCTTTGCTCAAGATCAAAATCGGTTCTCTGAAGGACCGCGTGAGCAGTCTGACCTGTTAGCTTGACGCTTACAAACGCGTGAGGAACCGATTCATCAGCACTTTCAAGCGAGATTAATTGGAAAATGCAACCGACAGAGTCAGGAAGATCATCAGAGTAGGAAATTCATGGGCCCATCGATGAGATGCTGTAGTTGATGTACAGATGTATGATGCCCTAAACGGAAGACGCGATTTCTCCGCTTTCAAGAAGCTTTACCGGTTTCTATCTGACACCGTGCTAAGGATGAGTGAGTAGTTTTTGCTATTCTCAATAACTTGATTAAGTATCAAAGCTGACTTGTCCAGCGTACAAGGAAACAATCGACGTTTTCGACGCTGGGGTCATCGCTTTGAAACACAAAACTGGCAGTGTCGAATGTTACAAGCGGATCGCAAAGTTTATTGAAGTCTTCGAGGAGTCGGGTCGTGATGAGCACCACGAATTCCCCTCACCGATGATCTTCCTGTCCCCATGGGTTGCGTTTTCCGATTAATCTCGCTTGAAAGTGCTGATGAATCGGTTCCTCACGCGTTTGTAAGCGTCAAGCTAACAGGTCAGACTGCTCACGCGGTCCTTCAGAGAACCGATTTTGGTCTTGAGCAAAGGGTTCTCGGCGAATTGCTGTTGGAGCGAAATGAACCTGGCGAACTGCTGTCCGACCACACCAACGCCGCCGGAGAGCCTAAGACCGCGGCGATTAGCGACGGAAAGTTCTCCTCTCAGGTCCTTAAAATGGAGTTCCTCCTCTTGCGGTGCCTGTCCGAGCGCATCTTTAGCGTCCAGCTTCATCCGTTCCTCGTCTCCGAGTTCCGATCGGGTAACCGATATCGTATCGCATGTCATGCCATCGTCATCTTCCACCGGTTCCCATTGTTGGCCTTTACGTCCGGCTTGCTGTGATCCTTCGGTTTTGCTGACTTGGGAGCCACGATTGTAGTGATATCGCAGGCTCCGTCTATCGAAACATGGTGAGGTTGAATCTGCAACCAAGTGTGAGGTGGGGACCACATCTTGCGGCCTGAGCACAAGACGCGACCGTTGCAGGGGGCTGGATTCCGTTCACGACCAAAACAGTGGGGGACAATCGGTATTTACTTGAAGAGGGTGGTGGTGGTTGTAGGCACAGTTGCGGCGGTGATGATAGGCACAGGTGTCGGTTTTTTTTTTTTTTGTTTAATCATACTCGCATACGACCTATCTAGATCATGGCGGCGTACATTTTGCCCAGTTTTCCTGTCCGCAGTCCGCGCAGTGACGGCTCGTTGCAAGCTCCCCTTGTGCCCT
>Ga0307508_10001098_pt1 | contig 31350 bp, 24 predicted proteins | sample 9_EM_MG_FD_203089 | JGI IMG/M metagenome (GOLD analysis project Ga0307508, IMG submission 203089) | Populus trichocarpa ectomycorrhiza microbial communities from riparian zone in the Pacific Northwest, United States - 9_EM | ecosystem: Host-associated > Plants > Roots > Unclassified | place...
CCCCGGAACCGCAAAAAGGCCGGCCAGAATGAACGGAAACTCGGGCTTACGGCGTGCTCGGTACAGTGGCCCCAGGCGGGGCGATGCGCGAAGCGCCGCTCGTGATGTCGCTGGCGGCCTTTTTGGGCAAGGTCGAGCCCGCGGGCGCCGCACCTTGAGGGCGGTCATCGACGTCGGCGCCGGCTTCTTCGATGGGGCCGGAGGCGTCACTGTCGGCGAGCTTGTCGGGCACGTCGGCGTGGGGCCGATTGCGCGGCGCCTCGCCGGGCCCCGCGTAGTCGACCCAGTACGCCGCTGCGTCGCGCACGTCGAGGTGCACGAAAGACGAGTTGGGGTAGTAGCCGATGCCGCAGTTTCGAAAGCGGCGCACGTAGTCGCGAAGCGCGGTGTTGTCGACGCCTGGGATGCTGAAGTCGACGGCTTGGCTGTGTTTGTGCCGCGAATCTTCGAAGTAAGAATGATCGCGCCAGCCGCTCACGACGCGCATCGGGCGTCCGCCGAAATGCTCGCTCACGTCGGCGAGCAGCGCGACCAATCGCGCGTCGACGCGCGGACGGGTACCGGTCGCCGCGAACAGCTTGGAGATTGACTCGACGGCGCCGGGCGCCACCTTGCCCTTCCTGTCGAACACGAGGCCGCGGTAGCGCGTCGTGTACGTCGACAGATCGATGTAGCCCTTCTTGGGCAAGCTGGCGTTCTTGTCGTGCCGGTCGTCGGCACCGACCGGCGAGAGCCCAGCGTCGGGGAGCGAGCCCGGGATCACCAATACCTGGCCCGGCTTCAGCTTGTCGTGACGATGGATGCGGTTAGCCTCGCACAGCGCTTCGACGCTCACTTGGTAGCGCTTGGCGATCGTCTCCAGCCGCTGGCCTGCGAAGACGGTGTGCGTCGACGGGCGGGCCGGCTCGTGCGTGCTGGCCAAAAGAGTCTCCGCGCTGGCTCCGTCACGCGCTTGCTTCGTCTCCGGCGGCCCGTATTGCCGGCGCGTCATCGTGCCGTCTTTGTCGTCCTTGCTGGGGACGAGCAGCTTCTCGCCGACCTTCAGGCGCTGGCTCCGCTCGATGGCGTTGGCCGTGCACATGGCCTCGACGCTGACGCCGTAGCGCTTGGCGATCGAGCCCAGTCGCTGGCCCCCGAGGACCGTGTGGTAGCGAGGCGAGCTGGCAGCTGACGCAAGCTCCGCCCAGGCGAGGATCAGGAGAGAGGCGAGGGTGGCCCGAAAAACGCGCACGCCCTGTGTTTAACCCGGGTCGCCCCGGCGTCCATAATATTTAGCATCACTGAAATTGGGTGTGATTTCACGCAACTGCGGAAGCCGGGCGCCCGAGAGGTGTATATCCGCTCCCGTCGCCATGCGATTTATCGGCTCGTCCCCGCTCTTGGCGCTGCTCCTGGCGCTCGCCCCGGCGCTCTACGCGTCGCGCGTCGGGGCCACGCCAGAGCCGAGTCCGACCGAGCTGAGCGTCGCCAGGCACCTGTTCGACGAGGGCAGGGCCGCCGAAGACGCCGGGCGTTGGCGCGATGCCGCGGAAAAATTCCGCAAAGCGACGACCATCAAAGACACGCCCGGCATGCGCTTTCACCTGGCTCGCTGTGAAGAGGAGCAGGGTGCCTTCGTCGAGGCGCTGGTCGAATACGATCGCGCGCGCGAGCTGATCGACGCGGGCGTTCGCGCCGCCGACGTCGAAAAGGTGCTGGCCGACGCGCGTGAGCGCGTGCGCGCCAAAGTCGCCCTGCTCACGCTGAGCTTGCCTGACGGCGTGCAGAACGTCCTGGTCGAGCTGGACGGCAAGGCGCTCTCGGCGTCGGTGTTGGGCGTGCCGATGCCGATCAACCCGGGCAAGCATCGCCTGCACGCGGTGGCGGTGGGGCGCACCACGTTCACGAACGAGCTCTCGCTGAACACCGGCGAGGTGAAGCAGCTGGCGATCGAGCTGCCGATTGCGACCACGGTTCCGGCCCTGGCAGCGGCGCCTGCGCCTTCGCCCGCGCCGGCTGCCGGTGTGAGCGCCGCGCCGGACGCTCCGGCCAGCAAAGCCACACGGCTGCGCACTATCGTCGTCGTGAGCGAGCTGTCGCTCAGCGTCGCCGGGTTGGTGACGGGCGTCGTCTTCACCATGGCGCGGAGCTCGGCCAACGAACGGATGCGCACGGCCAACGAGCTGGTACTCGAACAGGTCGGCGGTAGCGACCCCAACGGCACCGCCTGCGGCATGAAGCTGCCACCAAGCGGCTGTGCCGACTTGAACAAAGCCGAGCAGGATCGCAAGCGCGCCGGCACCTTGGCGACGGTCGGGTTCGTGACGGCCGGAGCGTCAGCGGCTGCGATCGGGCTGACCTATTGGCTGTGGCCTGCCGGCCCGCCCCCCACCCAAGTCGGCATCGGCGCCCGACCGGGGCGCTTCGATTTGGCCATTTCTGGGCATTTCTAGCGCGCACAGTCCAGAAACGACGAAGGCCCGCTAGCTGGCGGGCCTTGCGTCCGCGATGGGAGTGCGCTTTAGCGCGCGAAGTATTGGGTGGCGCGCTTCTGCCCCTTGGTCCTCAGCTGCTTGCCGGCGATCAGCTTCTTGGCGGGGAGGTTCAACTCTTTGGTGGAGGTGCCCATACCGTCAGCGATCTGCTCGATGCGTTGGCCGGGATTGCCCTTCACGTAGTCCAGCAGCTTGCCGGTGAGACGCTCAATCTCATCTGGTGGACGCTTGGCGCCTTTTTCACGACTTGCGGCACGGCCGCGGCCTGCAGCAGCGCGAACGGGGGTAGCCGCTGCAGCACGGCGACCGCGACCGCTGGACGGCCGCGCGCCGGCGAGCGCCGCGCTCACGGTTTCCATCGCGGATTCGCGGATTAGTTCTGCGAGCTCTGCCGCGAATTGTTCCACGCGAGCACGGATTCGATCATCAAGTGAGTTAGCCATGGCGAGCCTGTAATGCATCGTGAAAGGGAGTGTCAATGCTTATGCCCATGTTTCCGAATGTTATGTGGAAGCACCGCAGACGATTGAGACTTCGAGTCTTATTCTGGGTCACTTAGTCACACTCACAGTCCATCACGCGACATGTTCATGTGACCCAAGGCCACGTCAGGCGTGCTGTTTCAAAAACGAAAGGCTCTTTCAACACAGCAAGGTGTCCCGCTGCTTACCAGCGATCGGACCGAACGGATCTGTCTCGCGTGGTCGCTTCTGACACGCAGCGTGGGGCAGCGGACACGCAATTGGGCCCACACCCGGGCAATCATGCCGATTTTTCGCTGGCAGGCAATTTGCTGCTCAAAACGTTGAACCAAAGCCGGCGCCGGTTGTCAGGTGGGTGCTGGGCAGGATTTCGAGTCGTCGAGCGTAAAAGGAGCCACGGGTCATGAGCTTTCGAAAACACACGATTTGGGCAGTGATGATGGGCGCCTGTTTGGGCATTAGCGTGGTGGCTCAGGAGGCCAGGGCCTGTGGCGGCGAGTGGTATCCGGAGGTGATGGTGGATCCTCGCATCCACGGAGTGGCGCAAGCCGAAAAGCAGCTGGCCAATGGCAGTCGGCTTGCCGCTGCCGCCAGTGTGATTCGCATGATCCCTCACATCAAGTCGCTCAAGTCGCAGCCAGGCTCACTGGTGGGGCGCGCCGAGCGCGTGCTAGCCGTCGCGCTGTCGCGCTCGCAGGGTGCGCTGCCAGTCGCCAGCGAAGTGCCCCTGGACGTGCTCGGCAGCTGGCAAGGCTCCAGGCCGGGAGAGGCCAGCCTGAACCTCGCTTGGTCGGTGAGCGTCTTGCAGCGCCAATCCGAGGCCAAGGCCGACGACGTGGCGCTGAAGACCGACTTGGGCGAAGCCATGGCGCGCGTGCCGGAGCTGCGTGCGCAAGCTCGCACCATCCTCGAGGAGCTGGCCAAGCGTGATCTGATCGCATCCCCAGAAGGCTACGCGGCGCTGGCCGCGCTGCGCAGCCAGTCGGGCGACAGCGACGGCCAGAAGCTGGCCATCAAGCGCTGCGAGGCGATGGCCAAGAGTCCAGACGCCTGCATCATTCGTAGTTGACGCGCGCGGCGGGTCCCAAAGTAGCAAACATTGATGACAAACCGGGCTTGGCGCACGCTCTGGGCAATCGCCGCCGCGACGGGGTTACTGCTAGCGGCGGCGTGCAGGGCACCGAACGGGGGTTCACCTAGCGCCGAAAAGCCGAGGCCCGCGCCTCGCGCCGGTCAGGCACCCGTCGCCACGTTGCCGAGCCTGCCAGCGTTCGAGGCCGGCAACGTCGAGCACGGCCAGGCGCTGGTCGCCGAGTTCGAGTGCAATCGTTGTCACGCGGGGACGGGACTCGCGGCTCCCAAGCTCGAGCGCGACTGCGTCGGTTGTCACGAACAGATCGCGACCGACAAGTTCAAGACGACCTCCAACAAGGTGGCGAAATGGAAGCCCCACGTGCTGGCGTATCGCGACGTACCTTCGCTCACCGACTTGGGTGCCCGCCTGCGGCCGGCGTGGGTGAGGGGGTACCTGCTGCACCCTCACCGACTGCGCCCGGGCTTGGCGCAGACCATGCCGCGCCTCAAGCTTTCGACCGAGCAGGCCACGGACATTGCCACTTACCTGACCAGTACGGCGTCGCCCGGGGCCGCGCCGCTGCCGGTCACGCCGGATCCCGCTCAGACCGCTCATGGCAAACAGCTGCTTTCAGAGCGCGGCTGCGTCGGTTGCCATCAGCTGAGCGGAGCGGACCTGCCGCTGCCGCCGAAGAATGACCCCGTGCTGCGCACGCTCGGGCTGGCGCCCGACTTGCGCTATGCCCGCGAGCGGCAAGAACCGGCGACGCTGCTACGCTGGCTGCTCGATCCGGCGCAGGTCAAGCACGACGCTGCCATGCCGAACCTCGCCCTCGGTCTCGCGGACGCGCGCGACCTGGCGGCGTTCCTCAGTTTCGGCGAGCTCGCGCCGCTCGCGCCCAGACCGGCGTTCGCACGCCTGCCGGTGCTTGCCCGGCGCGTCGGTTTCGACGAGGTGAACGAGCAAGTGTTCGCGGTGACCTGCCGGCATTGTCACACCAACCCCGATCTTGCCGATGGCGACGGCGGCCCCGGCAGCACCGGCGGCTTCGGTTTCAAAGCGCGCAAGATCGATTTTTCGAGCTACCAAGGCATTCAGTCGGGCGGAGTCGACGCGCAGGGCGAGCGCGTGAGCCTGTTTGCGCCCACGAGCGAGGGCCTGCCGCGGCTGGTCGCGGCGCTGGTGGCGCGGGCGCGCGAAGACCGTGGCCAGGAATCGGACGAGGTGCGAGGCATGCCGCTCGGTTTGCCGCCGCTCAGCGCCGAGCAGATTCAGCTGGTCGAGTCCTGGGTCGCGCAGGGCCGGCCGCTGTAGTAATTGCTGAAGTCACTTCATGACGGAGCGGCTGGTTTTTCGCGAGGTGAGCGTGCTCGACGGCAGCGGCGCCGAAGCGTTCGTCGCCGATGTCTCGGTAGTGGGCGAGCGCATCGAGCGCGTGGGGCAAGTACCCGCAGGCACGACCGAGCTCGATGGACGGGGCTTGCACCTTTCGCCCGGCTTCGTGGACGTGCACTCGCACGACGACGCCGCCGTACTGGACCTGCCCGAGCTCGGCTTCAAGCTGGCTCAGGGGTGCACGAGCGTCGTAGTCGGCAACTGCGGCTTCGGTTTGTCGCCACTGACCGGCTCGGCCGAGCCGCCCGGCAATGCGGGTCTGTTCGGCGCGCGCCGGCGTCGCTTCGCCAGCGTGGGCGAGTACCTCGCTGCGGTCACGCAGGCCAGGCCGGCGCTCAACGTGGCGACGCTGGTCGGGCACCACAACTTGCTGGCCAGCGTCTTGGGTGAAGGCGAGCGCACGCCGACAAGCAGCGAACGCGCGCAGTTACGGGCGCTCTTGGCTCGCGCGCTCGATGACGGCGCGCTCGGATTTTCGACCGGTCTCATCTACCGGCCGGGGCGTAGCGCCAGCACGGGCGAGATCGCCGAGTTGGCGGCGCTGTGCGGCGAGCGAGGCCTGATCTACACGACGCACCTGCGCAGCGAGTCCGAGCGCTTGCTCGAGGCTGTCGACGAAGCGCTCGCGATTGGCAGCGCCGCTGGCTGCCGCGTGCAAATTTCGCATCACAAAGCGGCGGGTATTCGCAATTGGGGCAAGACCCGGCAAACGCACGCGCGCCTGGCCGAAGCCGCCGCGCGTGGCGTCGACGTCGCCTTCGACGTGTATCCGTACACGGCCGGCAGCGGCCCGCTGATCGAGTATTTCGATCCGCAAAAACCCGATCTCGAGCTGCTCGAGGTCACGCGTGTGGCGACTTGCCCGCCGTTTCCGGAGCTCGAGGGACGCATGCTGGTCGACGTCGCGCGCGAGCAAGCGACGAGCGTCGCCGAGCTCGTCGCTCGCATTCTCGCGGGACCGGGCGGAGAACGCACGCTTTGCATCACCTTCACCATGGGCGACGAGGATCTCGAGCGGAACCTCGCTCACCCGCGCTCGATGGTCGGCTCCGACGGCCTGGCAGACTTGAACGGCAAACCGCACCCGCGCCTGTTCGGCACGTTCCCGCGCGTCTTGGCCCGCTACGTTCGCGAGAAGCGGCTGCTGAGCTTGCCCGAGGCGGTCCGCAAGATGACGCGCACGCCGTGCGAGCGCTTTGGCCTCGTTGGGCGTGGCCGCGTGGAGGAGGGCATGCTGGCTGACCTGGTCTTGTTCGATGCCGAACGGGTGACGGATTTGGCGAGCTATGACGATCCCCAACGTCGCCCCGATGGCATCGAGTGCGTGGTAGTCAATGGTGCGCTGGCTTATCGAAGCGCGTTCCCGGCCGTGATTTCCCGCGCCGGCCGCGCGCTGACGGCTGGCGCCCCGGGGTAGAGGAAGGGTGAGGAGACCCACGGGCCGGCCAGGCGCACGCAAGGCAGGGTTGCGCTCCACCCGCCCAACCGCTGAGCCATCCACTAAATGCCCCGCCTCGCCCGAGGGTGATACGATTGGTGCCCTCAACGTAGCCTGATCCAGCCATGGGGAAGGCGTCCACCTGCACCGTGCATGCCTGACCCTCGTTTACCGCTCGCTGGAAGATTCGCTTTCGCCGGACTCTTGCGGACCAGCCAGGGTCCACGGCGCTGGCTCGCAACCGAGAGCGACAGCGGTCGTCGCGTCATCGCGGTTGCGATGGAAGCCGGCCGGCTCGCGACGCTCGAATCAGCGAAGGGCGTCAAGCACAGAAACCTGGCCGGCGTGGTCGAGGTCGTGCGCGACGTCGATCCGCAGTCGTTGCCCGACGGCGTCGTGATCCCCACGGCAGGGGGCGTGGCCGTCGCCGAGTACACGCCCGGCGTCACGTTGAAGACCCAGCTCGAGGCCGGCCCCGTCAACGCGGCCAAGGCCGTGGCTTGGACGCTGCGCCTGGCTGAATCGGTGCAAGCTTTGCACCAAGCTGGCGGCGTGCACGGCGCCATCTCGACGCGCAGCGTGGTCGCAGAGCCAGAGGCTCGCAAGATCGCGCCCGTGTTGTCACAGCTGTTGGCGCAGCCGGTCGGCGCGTTCTGTCCGCCCGAGCGCTTGCGCGGTGCCGTCGAAACCTCTGCAGATGACGTGTGGGGGCTGCACGCGGTGCTGTTCGCCATGCTGACGCGCGAGCCGCCGTTCAAGGGCCAGGCGCGCGATGTGCTCCTGAAGAGCATGCTCTCGGGGCGGCCCAAGCCGCTGTCGGCGTACGGCATCGACGAGCCCGTGCTCGACGAGATCTTGGTGCGTGGTTTGGTGGGCGAGAAGCGACTGCGCGTGACCGACCTGCCCGAGCTCGTCCAAACGCTGGACGGCTGGGAGCGCGACCGCACGGTGATGCCGCCCAAGCGCACCGCGCTGCCGCGTCCGGCCTCGCGAGGTTTGGCGGACATCGTGGGCGGCGGAGCGCTCGGTACCTCGCGCGACGACGGCGTCGTGATCGACGACGACGCCTTGCCCGACGACGAGGGCACCGAGCTGCGCGCGGTCGCGCCTCCGCTTGGCGCGTTGCTCGAGACTGCTGGGGCGCGACCCGCGCCGGCCCCGGGCGCGAGCTCGTTCGCCACGCCGATCGCGGTTCCGGGCGGAGCAGCTGGCGCCGGTTCGTCTGCCGCCGGAGCTGCTGCCACGGGCGGCAGCAGCAAGCCGCGGCGCGTGTCGATCAATCCCTTCGAAAGGAAGCGGGCGATTTGGCCGCTCTTGGCCGCGGCGGCGCTGCTCGGCGGCGGCGGCGTCTATTTGGCGGTCGCGCCCGATTCGGCGCCGCCCAAGCCTGCGCCCGAGCTGGCCGTGCCCGCTCCCATGCCCACCGCGACCAGCGCCAAGCCCGTCAAAAAGCGCGCAAGCGTCGCTGAAGAGCGCGACGCTTGCGTCGTCGCCTACTTTCCGGATGGCGCGTTCAAGGGCACGCCGAACTTCGAGTTCGTGTGCAGCGACAAAGACTTTCGCGAGATCGCCACGTCGCTCAACCAGATGGTCGTCGCACCTAGCGCGGCGGCAGCTGGCGGCGGCGCGACGGGCGGAGGCCCAGGTGCCGCGGAGGCGGCCGTGCCGACCGACGTGCTCAAGGGCGAAAGCGGTGGCAAGGGTTCGGGCCTCGACTGGTACGAGCTACCGGCGACCGCGATCATCCGCCGCCACTGCTGCGTTGCTGCGGCGCCGCTCACGCTGCCCGAGTCGGCAGGCTGGTGCGAGCAACTGCAGTCGGCCGTGCGCCGCGTCGCTGATGACAGCTCCAAGGCCGTCGACTTGGCGCCCGCCGCGCGCGACTTCGACAAAGCCGTCAATTGCCTGTTCGCGAACAAGATCGCGCGGCCCTACGCCTATGAAAAGGCCCCCAGCGACGCGAATCGCGCAGCTTTTCAGCAGTTCCTCGGTCGCGCCGCGGTGAGTGACGCGCGCCGCTGAGCGCGTTTCGAGTGAAGCGTGCAGCCCGCGACAAGGGAGATGAACACGTGCCGCCTCGCCTCGTCGTTCTAGATGCGTTCACGTTCAACCCCGGCGACAATCCGTGGACCGAGCTCGCCGCTCTTGGCGAGCTGGCCGTATTCGAGCGTTCGGAGGCGGACGAGATCGTCCCGCGCGGGCTCGGCGCCGACATCGTGCTCACGAACAAGACGCCGCTCAGCGCCGAAACGCTGGCAGCGCTGCCCGACTTGCGCGGCATTTGTGTGCTGGCGACGGGCGTGAACGTCGTCGACGTGGCGGCCGCCACGGCGCTCGGGATTTCGGTGTGCAACATCCCCGCGTACAGCACCGCCAGCACCGCCCAGCACACCATCGCCCTTCTGCTGGAGCTCACCAATCACGTCGGCAAGCACGACCGCGCCGTGCACGAGGGCGCTTGGGTGGCGGCGCCGGACTTTAGTTTCACGCTCGCGCCGCTCACGGAGCTCGACGGCTTGTCGCTCGGTATCGTGGGCTTTGGCGCGATTGGGCGGCGCGTCGGCGAGATCGCACGCGCGCTCGGCATGCGGGTGCGGGCAGCCGGCGACGCGCGGCGCAAGAGCGATCCAGAATGGCTCGAACGCCAGGAGCTTACGCAGCTGTTCCGGGACTCAGACGTCGTCAGCCTGCATTGCCCGCTCAGCGAGCAGACGCGCGGCCTCGTCGATGCGCGGCGCCTGGCCAGCATGAAACCGAGCGCGCTCTTCATCAACGCCGGGCGCGGCTTGCTCGTCAACGAGGCCGACTTGGCCGACGCGCTCGAACGCGGCGTGATCGCCGGCGCGGCGCTCGACGTTTTGAGCACGGAGCCGCCCGCGGCCGACAATCCGTTGCTCAGCGCGCCGCGCTGCATCATCACGCCGCACAACGCCTGGTGCAGCCTGGCGGCGCGCCGACGCGCCCTGCAAATTACCGTGGAAAACGTGCGCGGCATTTGGCAGGGCACGCCGCAAAACCTCGTCAATCGCCGACCGTAGCCGCCGCCTACCGGGCGCGACCCCGCCGCGCTCAGGGAAAGCGGCAGAGCTGCTCGGCAGCGAGCAAGCAAACGTCCGGCGTGTCCATGAACGCCGCCGAAACCATCTGCCCGTTCGGACCGAGGCAGCCGCAGTTTTTGATGTTGGGTTGCGGAGTCGGCGTACAGAAGATTTCGACCGCGCCGCTCGAGCACGTTAGCGCCGCCTTGCAGTTACTCGGGTCGATCGAGAGCGCGTTGACGATGCACCCGAAAGGGGGGTTAGGCGTTGGCATCGGCACTGGCGTGGGCGTCGGCGGCTGACCTGGCATCGTCGGTGTCGTGGTCGGCCCTGTGCACGTCTGGAACGCCGAGACCAGCTGTCCGCACTTGCCGAGCCCCTGGTTGATCGCGACGTCGCAGCTCAGACCTGGTTGGAAGAAGGGCGTGAGGCAGTTGAGCGCGGCGATGCCGAGCTTCTGACAGGCCGCACCGGAGCCGTTGATTTCGCCTTCGCATGAAGCCACGCAGTCTTGACCCGGCTTCAGCTTGTTCGCGCAGTCCGTCGAATAGCCCGGGCAATACTGCTTGCAAGGCGTGGTGGCCGAGTTGGGGTCGAGGCCAGTGCCGCCGCCTTTGCCGCCCGTCGTAGGCGTCGGCTTGCCGGGTGCGCCCGCGCCGCCTGTTCCGCTGCTGCCCGGTTTGGCGCCGACGCCGTTGCCGGCCGCGCTCGGCTTGCCAGTGTTGCCGAGCGTCGGGGGTTCGACGCTACGGTCGCCGCCCGTGCCGAACCCGGTCGTGTACGCCTCTTGATCGAGCATCGACGTGCGACTGCCGCAGGCGGCCAAGTTCAGCAGCACCGCGCTCGCGACGAACCCTGCGACAGAGCCCACCCTCAGCCACGACCTACCACCATGAACCAACATGAACCGAGTATACGCATGTCTCTGACTGGGGGCCACGCCCGGCGATTTCCGGTTCTGGCCTCGGTGGCAGGCGGGAATCACTCGCAGCAAGCTAGGGGGCGAGAGGCGCTACAACTTTCTTGTTTGGCGATGCGCCAAACGTAGGCATAACAGCGCGGGGTGCAGGTCTGAACCGTGATGCCGCACTTCTCCGAAAAGGTGTAGCTGCTGCTACATTCCGGGGGCGCGCTGGCGGTGCTCTCCGTTTGCTCGGCGCCGCAGCAGCTGCTGGGGTCGCAGGCGCGACACTGGCATTGCTGGGTGTTCGTGATGCTGCCGCCCGGCTTGGGCGAGGGCGGATGGAAGAATCCTGTCCAGGGCTCGGGCGGCGGCGACGGGCCGCTGGCACAAGCCGGAGCCACGCACGCGGCCAGGATGGCCATCTCGCACAGGCGGCGAATCATGCTGCGGCGCGGCACAGTTGGGATGATACCGGGTTGGGGTCTTTGACAGCCGCGCTCCGCGACAAATGGGTCAAAGTCCTCTGAGCTGTCGATGTTCGAGCGGGTTTTCAGTCGCGTCCTGCGCTCCGCGTGAGCTGTAGGCTCGCCGGCCTCGCAGGTCTGGTTCTCGTGGGTGCTTTCGGGTCTCGCCGATCGCGGTCTTTTCTTCCAAGACCCGCAAGGTGGGGGCAGCGTTGGGTGCCGTTCGCCATGGTTCCGAGCAGAATCGAACGGTGCCGGGTGACGGGGCGAGATAGGCTGGAGGCTCCCATGAAGCGCGCCCCATGGTTGCTTTGCTGCTGGCTCGGCTTGGGTTGTGGTGCCTGCGACCCGGGTGCTGCGGCGCCGGGCGCAGCTGGGGGCGCGGCCGGTGCCGCCACGAGCGGCAATGGCGGCGCGGCGGCCGGCGCTAGCTCAATCGGCGGCGGCACGGCGGGCGGTGGTCAAGTGGCGGGCGGATCAGCCAGTAGCGCCGGCAGCGGCGGCATTGTCAGCGCGAGCGGCGCGGCAGGGGCCGCTGGTCCCGCGGGAGGTAGCGGCGGCGCCGAGGGCGGCAGCGGCGGCACGAGCGGTGGCGCTGGCGGCGGCACGAGCGGTGGCGCTGGCGCTGGCACGGGTGGCGGCGGCTGCGTGCCCGATCCCGTTGGTGTGCTCAGCACCGTCGGCGACACGGTGCACGACTCCAAAACCTGTCTCGATTGGATGAAAACCACGAAGACCGGCGTCAACTACGCGGCCGCTGACACCTTCTGTGGCGACGCCACGACCGGCGGTTTCGACGATTGGCGTATCCCGACCGCCAGCGAATTCGCTTCCACCATCACGCTGTGCGGCAAGTACCCGCCCGACGGTCCCACCGACACCAAGTTCTTCGATCAACAGGGCGACGGCTACTGGACCAGTACGCCCGCGGGCGAACCGAACAAAGTCTGCGCCATCGGCATGGCCGACGCTGGCGACTACTACCACTACGGCACGGCGGGTCCGCAGGTCGTGCGCTGCGTTCGTGGCAGCGGAAGCGTGAAAATGATCAAAGACTGCACGATGGCCATGGGTTGCAAGACTTGGTAACCGCTCAGTGCAAGATTTGGTAGCTACTCAACATCACCAAACGCCCGCGGCATGCACGCCCGCCAAGTTCGGGTTTTGGCGAGGCTTTCGCGAGGACCGAAGCGCAGCGTACTTCTCGTACGTGAGCATCGGACCGCAGCGAAAACGAAGCCAAAACCCGAAATCGGCGGGCGTCGCTCCCGTTTGGGACAAGGTGAAGGAGGCGCTCAGTGAAAGCGCGCGCGCAGGCGTAGAAACGGCTGCTCAATGGCGCGGTGCGCGAGCTCGGCCAAGGCGAGCGACAGCGGCAAGCCGAGCGCAAACACCACGAGCGCGCTGTCCTGAAATTGCGGCAACGTGCGCCGCACTAGGCCCAGCACGGTGACGTGCAGCAGGTACGCGGCGTAGCTCAGCGTTCCCACGCGACGCAGCAGCGGTCGCTCCAGCAGCCAAGCTAAGCCATTGTCGGCGCGGATCGCGGCGGCGCCGACCAGCGCCGCCAGACTGAACGACAACGTCAGGTACGGTGTGGCGGGCTGCAGCAAGCAAGCGACGCTCGCCAACAGAAAGACAGGCGCCGACCAGCGCCAACCCAGCACGCGCTCGGCCCAGACGAAGCTCCTGGGCGCGTCGAGCCCCAACGCCAGTAACGAACCGCAGCCGATGGGCGTCGCAAAGCTCGTCAGCATGCGGAGCCCGAGCGACCCCGGCGGCAGGTATGCCGCGAAGGCGGCGTGCTCAGCGAGCGCATCGACGGCGATCGCGGCCCCCATCAACAGCGCCAAGAGCGCGCGGCTTCGCACGAGCGCCACGAGCCATGGCCAAATCCAGTAAAATTGCTCTTCGACGCACAAGGACCACGAGAACGCGAACATCACCGGGTGCGGCACCGCGTAGTCCAAGAACCAATTCGCGGTGTAGGTCGCGTGATACGGCAGCCCGTGCAGGAAGTGCCGCGCCACCGCCGAGCTTGCTTGAGTCTGCAGTGCGCGCAGCGTGTAACAGGCCAGAACCGAGTAGTAGAGCGGAAAGATACGCAGCGAGCGCCGCGCATAAAATGCTCCCAGCCGAATTTGCCCGCGTGTCCGCTTCTCACGCAATAGCAGCGTCGTGATCAAGAAGCCGCTCAGCGCAAAGAACAGATCGACGCCGACGGCGCCCTTGCCCAGCACCCCCGGCAAAAGACGCGGCGTCGCGTGATGCCAAATCACCGGCAAGATCGCCAGACCCCGCAGCCCATCGAGCCCGGGCAGCTGGCGGTTTTGGACGTAGCGCTGATGGGCGCTCGCGGAGGCTGTTGAAATGTGTCGCTCCACGATGGACGCCGATCTCTTTTCGAGTATAGACGGGCACCTCATGCGCAAGCGATGCATGACCACCGCTGCCTGCGTGGCGGCTCTGTTTTCTTGCCAGTGCCGCAGCGAGCCTGCGGCATCTGTCGAGCCGACGGCTGCTCTTTCGCCGGGCGGGCCCGTCCCTGCGGCCCCAGCGCCGGCCCCGGGGGTCACTGGCTCCGCCGCGCTCTTGGCTAGCGCGCCTTTGGCAACGTCCGCCGCGCCGAGCACAGCTGGTCTCCCGAGCGCGCCTCCGGCAAGCCCGAGCGCGTCGCCGTCTCCGCCGGCAAGCTCGAGCGCTGCCGCTGCCGAAGCCGAGCCGCCGCTGCTCGCGTCCGACGGTACGCCCTTGCCACAGACTGAAGAGCGCCCTTCGGTCACCAGCGAGCGTTTCAAGCTGCGCATGCAGCGGGTCGCCGACGCCATCATCAGCGGTGATGTCGAAAAAGCGCGCGCGAGCTTCTTCCCGTTGGTCGCGTATGCCCAGGTCAAAGACGTGCAGAAGCCAGAGCGCGACTATCGCTTTCGGCTCATGGCGCACTTCGAGCGCGACCTCGGCGAGTACCGGAAGGCGCTCGGGCGAGCTGCCGAAGGTGCGCAGTTTCTCGGCGTCGAGGTGCCCGAAGAGCGCGTCGAATGGATGAAGCCGGGCAAAGAGGGCAATCGCCTCGGCTACTTTCGTGTGCTCCGCTCCCGGCTACGCTTTCGTTTGGCGAGCGGTAAGCTGCAAACCTTCGAGCTTACCAGCCTGATCAGCTGGCGCGGCGAGTGGTACGTCGTCCATCTGCACGGCTTCGAATGACTTTCTCGACTGCATGTCGCGAAACGCGCGAGCGCGCCTGTACCTACATTCCCCACCGCGACGACCCGCCCGCCTCGCGCCGCCGCGCGTCTCAGGCGGGGATCAGTGCGGGGCGGCATTGCAAGGATGTTGCCCTGCACCTTCAGCTCTGAAATGTCGCAGCCCCGGCCATACAGCCGAGCATTCGTTCGGGACTTTTGAGCACGTTGCAAGAGCAGGCGCCTCACTGCGCTACTCACCAAATCCTGTTGCAGTTGGTGACGGGCAGTGCCAAAGATCGATGTCGAGCCGCACCCGAGGGGGCGTTTCGGTCCGGCAAGCGCATCAAGAACATGGCCAGCGAGGCAACTATACAAACCATCTCCAAGGCGTTAGGGGAGGCTGACGAGGGGCCTCTTGCTCAGATCCAAGCCGTCGTCGACGCGCTCGGAGACGAGACGAGCCTTTCACTCTTAACCGAGACTGATCGCATCGAGAAAGCCGGCGGCATGGAGCGCGGTGACGGCAAGGGCCGTCGCTCTCCTGGCGGCGTGTTCTTTTATCTCGCGCGCCAGAAGCTCCCCAAAGAACAACGCGCCGCCATCTTCAACGACAAGATGCCGCGCGAGCCCAAGCCTCCCGGTTGGGTGCCCGAGAAGAAGGGCGGCAAAGATTCCGACCGCAGCTTCCCGCGTCGTCGGGTGTTCGAAGTGAACCCCGGCTCGTCACGCTTCGGCAGCGGTGGCGCTGGCTCTCGTCCCTTTGGGGGCGGCAATGGTCCGGGCGGTAGCCGTCCGCACTGGTCGCCGCCGGCGGCTCCTCCGGGTACGCACGTCCCGCCGCAACTGCCGAACGCCATCGCCCGCGGCAAGGCCAAGCTCGGCATTTTAGACGCGCTCGGCTCGCTGCACCCCGACGATCAATACTTGGTTCTGCTCGAGCTGCTCGGTGACCTGCACGCCGTTTACGGCGCCAATGCCGACACCGCCGCGCCCGACTCGAAGTCGGTCCCCGAATCCAAGTCGACGCTCACGGGCGCCGTCACGGCCGTCGCCACCGCCGCCGGAGCGGCGCGCGCCGCCGACCCCGCGCCGGCCTCGTCCGATCCGCCGCCTTCGCCCAAGCGCAAAGCCCCGGCCCGCAAGTCCGCCAAAGGCGCCTAAAACCTCGCATCGCCGACGGCCTGCGCGGCAAAATGCGCCGGCTTACGTAAACCGGGCCCGGTGAATCGCTTTGGCGACAATGTAGGGAAGAGATTGCTTCCCTAGTGTACTCCGAGCAAAACTAGCGCCGCTTGGCGGGTAAAGCGGACGTCGCAGTCGATTTCGCGCAACCACGGATGCGCTTGACCGATCGCGCGGTGTGTCCCGGTTTACGTCACCCGACTCGCATCGTTCAGACAGCTTGCGGCGCCGTCAGGCGGCTCTCGTCATGACCGAGGAGCGGGACAAGCGTGGCCCGAAAGAGTCGTCGTCGCGCAACACCGCGCGTGACGTTCCGCTCGTGCGTGGAGCCGGCAGCGAGTCGGAGCCGGCGCCGCCCGGTCAGCGCCCTGCTCAGTTACCGCGCGATCCGACGTATGAAGCGGAGCTGGCGCAGGTCGAATTCGCCGTGCTGCGCGATCGCGAGCGGCGCGTCGATCCTTCGACCAAACCCGGCGGCGGCCGCGATCACCAATTCACGCTCGGTCACCCGCCCGAGAGCGTCACGCCAGAGTCACCTCAAGCTCGCGGCTCCGAGGTGGCGCGCGGTCGCAGCCCGGCGCCCCCCAGCTCCGGCGGGCGCGCGGTGGCGAGCGGCACGCTGCTCTCGGTTGGCGCGGTCGATCCGCGCGGCAAAACCGAGCGCACGCTCGAAACGCCACGCATGTTCATCAGCCAACCTCACCAAAGCGGCGAGGCTTACTTCAAGCCGGGAAAGATCCCTTCGGTAACCGTCCACCAAACGCTCGAAACCGAGACGGTGAAGCTTTCAGACTCGATCGATCCGCGCCGCGCCAAAACCATTCCGCGCTTGGATCGCGCGGCGCTGGCACGGCTCGCCGAGCTCGAGGAGGTGCCGGACTCGGAGGAGCCGATGGCCGTGTCGCAGCCTCCGGGCAGCCTCGATGTCGTCGCTTCGGACGTCTCCGCGCGCTTCAATCAGCAAGAGTACGAGCCAGTGTCGTCGCTCGGCGAGCGCGGGGACGGGCAGATCCATGCTTCGCTGAGCCAGTTTCGCGATCAAGCGGAGCCGAGCTTCGCTCTAGACGGCGTGCCGACTCGCCCAGAGCCGCTGGCGGCGCGTCGGCCGTCGGCGCCGCCCGATTCGCCGCCGGTGCCCGACACGAGCACGGTTCCGACGCAGCGCGACCTGCCGATGCATCGCATCGAGGCGAGCCGTCCGCCGCCGGCACCCGCGCACGGCACGCTGGCATCGGCGCCCGCATCGGCGGCTGGCGACCATTCGGAGAGCGAGGGCCCGCGGGCGATGACGGCGTCGATCGCCGGCGAAGAGCCGCACTCGCGCCCATTGGGGGTGAGTCTGGCGGCGTTTGCCGGCGCGCTATTGCTGGTTGTGCTGCTCGGATGGCTCGTGACGAGCCGCTTGCAAGCGAGCAAGCAGGCGACGCCCGATGCATCGCCTTCGGCCGTGCCGGTGGCTGCGCCAGCTGTGCATCCCGAGCCCGCGCCCGCAGCGACCGTCGTCGAGCCAGCGCCCAACGGCGCGCCTCAGCCCACCGCGAAGGCGCCTGAGGTTACTAACGCGCCCGCACACGCGCCGCCTCAGCTCGCGGCGACTCCGGCTGCTCCCGCGACGGCCGTCGTTGCCACGCCGAAGACGACGGCGGGCACGGCGCCCAGATCTGCTCCCGCGTCCGTTACTCCCAGCGCAGCCCCGGCCGCGCCCCGTCAATCATCCAGTCCGTCCAAGTCGCCTCACGAAACGATTTTTTGATTCATCATGTTCCGACCGTCATCTTTCTCAGGGGTCGTTGTTTTAGCGGTCGCGGTGGGCATAGGCTTGCCCGCGGCGTCGCGTGAAGCGTTTGCGCAAACGAGCGCGGCTGAAACGCAGCACGTCACCGACTTGTTCAAGAGCGGCAAGGCCGCGTTCGGCAAGGGCGACATGGCGGAGGCCGAGCGGCTGTTCGCCGAAGCGTTCGCCATCCGCAAGAGCTCGGATATTGCCGCCAATTTGGGGCAAGCTCAGCTCGAGCAGCAGAAGTTTCGCGTCGCCGCCGAGCACTTTCAGTGGGCGCTCGCCAATCTTTTGCCGAGTGCGACCGACGCGCAACGCAAGGCCGTGGAAACGGGCCTCGCCCGTTCGCGAGCCGAGGTTGCGATCTTGCGCCTCGACATCAAGCCCGAAGGCTCCGACGTGCTGGTCGGCGACCAAAACTTGGGACGATCGCCGCTCGCAAACGGCGTCTACGTCGACCCGGGCGAAGTCATCGTCTCGGTCAAGCACGACGGCTTCGTCGCGCTCGAGAAGCGCGTGATGGTCGGCAAGGGTACCGAGCAAGCCGTCGAGATCGCGCTCACACCCAAAGATGGAGCCGCGCCTGCCGCCGGCGGTTCGGCGGCGCCGGTCGTCGATTCGGGTCTCGAGCACCGCGGCGGCGGGGGCGGGACACTCGCGGACGCGCCCGCGGATCGTCCGGCGCAAAAGAGCTTGGTGCCGGCCTTCGTGGCGACGGGCGTCGCAGTGGCAGGCGGCGTCGTGGGATTGGTGTTCACGCTCAGCGCCAACTCCAAAGCGAGCGACGCCGACACGCTGCGCGACCAGCTGAACGCGATGGGCGGCTGCGGCGGAGACGCTGCGCCTGCCAGCGATTGCGCTGATTTGAAGAGCCGGCGAGAAAGCGTTGATTCGTCGCGACATTTAGCGGTCGGAGCGTTCGTAGTGGGTGGCGTTGCCGCCGTAGTGGCCGGCTATTTTTATTGGGATGCGCTCGCGCATCGCAGCACTGCGAGCGCGGCGCGGCGGCGTCCGCTGCTTGGGCTCACGCCTTCGGTCGATATCGGTCGCGCGCGCGCAAACGACGCGGCGTCGGTCGGTTCCGTGAAGCTTAGCCTGTCGGGGAATTTTTGAGACTGGGAGTCAACTAGCATGCGCATTTCTTCTTTTTCGGTGGTGGCCCTGGGTTTTGGTCTCGCCGGCATTTACGTGTCAGCTTGCAGCAACTCGGCCGATGACTGCACCGCGCTCGCCACCTGCGGCAACGCTGCGGGCACGTCGGCGTCGGGGAGCGCCGGCAAGGCGGGCGGCAGCGGCAGCGGCGGCGACGGCGCGGGAGCAGGAGCGGGCACGCCGAGCGGCGGCACGCCGAGCGGCGGCGGTTCGATGAATCTAGGCGGCGCGACGGGTGCGGGCGGCGCGGGCGCGGGCGGCGAAGGCGGCGCTGGCCCGAAACCATGCACCGGCGACGTCGCCGACGACCCCGCGTGCTGGACGACGAACGAGCACGGCGTCTTCGTCTCGAACGAATCCGGCGACGACAACCAGGGCGACGGCAGCCGCGAGGCGCCGTTCGCGAGCATCGGCAAAGGCATCGGGGCCGCGGCGGGAAAGAACGTCTACGTCTGCCTCGGCACCTCGGGCAACGCCTACGACGAGCAAGTCATCCTGAGCGCAGCGACGGACGGCGTGCGCATCTACGGCGGCTTCGACTGCAGCGACTGGAGCTACAGCAAGACGCGCAGCGCCGCAGTGGCGCCGAAGACCGGAGTCATCGCGCTACGCATCCAATCTTTGAAGAAGGGCGCCTACATCGAGAACTTGAGGTTCACGGCGGCGGACGGCAACGGCAACGACGCGAGCAGCTACGGAGCTTTCGTTACGGACAGTAAGAACGTCGTGTTGACGCGGGTGGGGTTGACGGCGGGGAAGGGATTGGATGGTGCCGACCAGGCGGATCTTCCGAAGGCCCCGAACGGCGCGGCCGCCCTGGCAGCCCAGAACGGCAAAGACGCGCTGTGCGGCGGCACGCCGCCGAGTGCTGACGGAGGTACGTGGCCCGCACCAACCTGCGGTTCGCAAGGCGGTGACGGAGGCAAAGCCGTTCGAGACAGCAACGGCGGAAACGGCTTCTCCGGCACGCCGTCGCAAAATGTAACGCCCCCGAACAAGGTCAACCTCGGTACCGGCGCGACCGACGCTCTGCATGGTGCGGACGGCACGGAGGGCTCACCCGGCGACGCGGGTTCCCTCGGCGTAGCGGCGACAGCTCTCGGTAGCTTTCTGCAGGGCGGCTTCACGCCGGCGGGCGGGCAGGACGGCGGGGGAGGATTTCCGGGTCAAGGCGGCGGTGGCGGCGGCGCCAGTAAGGGCTCGGCGACGTGCCGCGGTGGTAGCGGCGGCGCCGGCGGCATGGGTGGCTGCGGGGGCCCTGCCGGAAAAGGCGGCGGCGGTGGCGGCGCTTCTATCGGCCTTTTCAGTTGGGGCAGCGACGTGACGTTGCTGGCGTGCACCATTGAATCGGGCACCGGCGGCGCGGGGGGCAACGGGGGAAAGGGCGGACCCGGCGGCGTCGGTGCTGACGGCGGATCCGGTGGCGCGGCGGACGTCGGCAATGGCATCGCAAAAGGCGGGCGCGGCGGCTCGGGTGGCAACGGCGGCAACGGCGGTTCCGGCTCCGGCGGTACCGGCGGCCCGTCATATGCCCTCGTGTATTCCGGGACGAAGCCGACCTACGACCCCGCCGATACGATGCTCACGACGGGCGATGGCGGCTTGGCTGGCGTTGGTGGCCAAGTGCTGACGGCCAAGGCCCCCGACGGATCCCCCGGCGATTCCGCTCCGGAGTTTGAGGTGAAATGAAGCGTTTTGGCGGCCTCGGGCGGAGTTGCGAGAACCCTTATGACCAGGCTGCGATCGTAAGCAATTGAAAGGCGACTCGTTCGGGACGAACGAGTGAATTCGTAGGGAGGCGTTGAACGATGACCAACCAATATTGGAGACTGAGTGCGCTCGCGGGCGCGGCTGCGGCTGTCACACTGAGCGGAGCGGCCGCGTGCAGCGACAGCTTTGCTGAGGATTGTCACGCGAATCACACGTGCGTCGAGTCTGGGGGCGGTACGGCTTCGGGCGCCACCGCGGGTGACGGTGGGCAAGGTCAAGGTAACGATGCGCCCGTCGGTGGCGCCAAGGCCGCTGCGGGTGACACGCGCGCCGGCGGAGACGCGGGCGGCATGACCACAGCAATGGGTGGACAGGGTGGTGAACCGAGCACGGTCGGCATGGTCTGCACCAAAGACGCAGACTGTGACGACCACGATTCGTGCACGGGCACAGAGACCTGCGTCAACGGCGTGTGTGCTGCGGGCACGTCCATCGAGTGCCCAGCCGGATTGGTGTGCTCGGCCGCTAATCACGATGCCTGTGTGTTCAAGAGCGCAGCGCCTTGGATCGTGTACGCCGCGGACGCAGACACCGTAGGCGTCAATGACGTCTACGGCGTGAAGGTCGACCTGCTCGGCACTATGAAGCCCGTCAAATTGAGCCCGACGCTCGCTGCCGGTTGGAGCGTGTACGGCACAGTCCAAACTTGGTCACCCGACGGCACAGGCGCCATCATCACGACGACCGACATGGGCGCGGCCCATGTTGAATCCTACTTGGTGCGCTTTGGCGACGGCTTGCCAGCCGCTGCGGTTCAGCTCACCAAAGGCATGCCGGCGTCCACCTTCAGCGTCGTCGAGTGGTCGCCCACAGGCAAGTCTCTCTCCATCGAGCGCAGTGATGGGCTCCATGTCGTCGACATCGCCGCGACGGGTGAGATCACTCAAGCGCGCGTCAGCCCCGATGGCTACGACCAAGTCAAGGGCTGGCTGAAGAATGACAACGAAGCGGTCTACATTGGGCGTAGCGCGCTCACGACCACTACAAGCGTCGCGCTGGCGGTCCGCAATGGCGGGGGCTGGACCAGACACCCGCTGGTCGCGGACATAGGCGGCTCGCCCAGCTACGTTACCCCGAGCCCCGATCGCAGCCTGCTTGGTTACGTCATCATAAATCCGCAGACGGGAGCCACCGTCTGGACGCTCGAAACGACCGAGGGGAGCTCGCCGACGCATGTCGCGGGGCCGGCTCTCGATGTTGCGCTCTTTCCAGCCCCTGACCTCGGTCAATACATCCTTGCCACGACCGACAAGACGAGCTTCAAGACGACTGTCTTCGGCGGCCCCCTTTCCACTCTTTCAGCGCCACCGATCCTGAAGCAAAACCTCACGATCAACGCTACGACTAGCCTTGGCCTCCTGACGAACGGCCCGTGGGCGCCCGATTCGTCGCGCGCCGCCGTGTTTCAGGATGGCACCTACGGCAAGCAGCTCGTCATGTACGAGCCCGGCGCGACCGAAAAGTGGCTGGCGCTCCCCGAAACCCAGGCTGTCTCGGGTGGTGATGCGTCGGTCTGGGCCCCCAATTCGAAGACCCTAGCGATGACGACTCGTACCAGCGCGACCTCAGCCGTACAGCTCACCTTGATCGCTGTACCCGGGTACGCCAAGCGTGACGTCGACTTGGTGCCCTTTCCCGGCGGCTTCGCACCCGGACCGTTTAGTCCGGACAGCGGACTCTTCGTCTACACGAAAGGCACGGCCGGCTACTACATTGACCTGAGCAAAGGCGTTGCCGCGGCGCCCGATCCGATCGCGATTCCGGGGGCGATGGGCAATCGCGAGTTTGCCACCACTGGCACCGACTTTGTCTATATCCGAGGCTCAGAGGCCTGCTTTTACGTCGACTTCTCGGGCGGCATCGCAGCGGAACCAGTGCGCGTGAACGACGCCGGCACCGTCACGTTCTGCGGCTTTCAGAAATTGCCGCGGTAGCGCCGCGTCTCAGCCGTTGCAATCATCGCGATTGCTCCTCATCTGCGCGCGCTCGCATCCGGCATCAAAAAAAGTACTACGTCCGAGCAACGTCAGGACTCAGGTGCGTGATGCAAATCGCCACGGGCTTGAAGCAAGTCGCCGCGAGCATCGAGCAAATGACGGCGTTTGCGGCTTGATGCGGCACTGGCGCTGAGTTTGGCTCGACACGCGACGCGCCATGGATGCGAAAGCACCTAACGCCAGCGGGCAAACGAATCCGGGCAGGGAACGTTATCATGGCCAAGCAACATTGGGGACGAGCATTGGGTGCGGTCCGCTCTCGCATTTCGCTAGCAACTAGCGGCGCGCGTCGACCGACGAGGCAGCAAGTTCGACGGTTCGACGGAGCAAAATCATGAAGAAGCAGCATTGGGGTGTGTGGGCGATCGTGTGTTTGGCAGGTGGGGTTTCACTCGGCGGCGTTGCCGCGTGTGGGTCGGACTTCGGCTCCACCGACTGCAGGACGAATCGGACGTGCAGCGACGCCTCGGGTGGTGACGCTGCGGGTGGCAACGGCGCGGGCGACCCCGCTCCGGGCGGCGATGCTGGCCAAGTCGCTGGCGGCGCTCCGTCTGCGGTGGCGGGTGGCCCGCACGCAGGCGCACCGGGCGAAGGCGGCGGCGACGCGGAACCGATGGCCGGTGCCGCTGGGGTGGGCGGTAGCGCTGACGTAGGCTGCCGAGGTCCTGGAGAATGCTCAAACGGCGACCCGTCCGACGGCGAAGAGACGTGCGACGCGCACGGCGTGTGTCAGCCTGGCAACCCTCCGCCGAAGGTGACGGCGGTTTCGCCCACCGACAAGACTGCGAATGCGGAGCCGGCAATCAAGGTCGTCATTACCTTCGATGAACCGCTCGACGCAGCCACCGTTACGGCTGCGAACGTGAAGCTGCTCGACGGCGACGTCGAGGTGAGCGGCACCCCCGCCTACGCAGACAACAAGATCACGTTCACTCCCGCGTCGCCGCTTGCTCTGCTGGGCAGCTACGAAATTTCTGTCTCCACGGCTGTGACCGACGTTGGCGGCGCCGGGCTGCTGGCGCCGTTCTCCTCCACTTTCGCAATTCGCGATGGCGTGTGGTCCACCATCGATGTGGTCACTGCGCCCGGCCAGTTCGCCGACACGCTGCCCATCACTACCGAGGGCAACGTTTTGCTCGGCTGGCTCGGTAAAAACAACGCCTCTTGTCCGTCTTACGCGGGTTGGTTCAATCGGGGCAAAGCGGTGGCCGCTGCCAAGGCGCTGAGCGCCAACGACGTGACTGACTGCGAGCGCGTTGCCGTGGGCGGGAACGCCGCAGGCGTGGCTGCGGTGTTGTGGCAAGTGCCCGACGCGCAGCATGGCACCTACGTGCAGCAGTACCGCGCCGGAAAGTGGGCCACGGGCGACGGCAAGATCTCGGCGTCCACCGTGTCGTACACGCACCCGACGCTCGCGGTTGCCCCGAACGGCATGGTGACGTTTTTTCAAAACGGCGGACCTGGCACCACGGCGTGGCGCACCGACGCGGCCGGCAAATGGGCCGCGACCGGCGACGTTCTCGAAGCCAATGAGCAGGCGCTGAACCCTCCCGAAGTCGCTTTCGACGCACAGGGCAATGGTTTGGCCATTTGGCGCGCCACCGATGCCGGCAGCGCGGAACAAATCTTGGTTTCTCGCTACACCGCCGGCGGCTCTTGGGCTGCTGCCACAGCACTGCCCGGCAGCTCGTCGAATGCGGGTACCGCCAGCTCCGGTCGAGGCGCGGCGGTGGCACTCGCCATGAACCCGAATGGTGACGCGATGGCGGTCTGGGTGCGCCTCCCGGGCACCGGCACGGGGACGCTCGTCGCGAGCTCCTTCTCTCGCAGCAGCGGCTGGGGCGGTGCTACGCCGCTCACAAGCACCCTAGTCGTCGACCCGATCAACGACCGCCCGGGTCTGGTGTTCGATGGCAAGACCTTCGTTGCTGCGTTCACCGGCAGCGATGCGAGCAAGCTCGCGGCCTATAGCGTGCGCTACGACACGGTCGCCCAAGGCTGGGATGCGGCCGAGAAGCGCCAAGCCGCGAGCGATCTCGCCAGCGCCGCGCGCATGCCGCGACTCGCCAGCGACGGGCGCGGAAATCTCATGCTGGTTTGGACCACCGGCGTCTCGCCCAACTACAAGCTGGTGTACCAGCGCTACGCCAACGGCGCCTGGGGCGAGACCCAGGTCGTCCCGGGCGGCGCGATCACGAACCAGCGTTTCGAGACTGGGCTCGACTATAACCCCGAGCCGCCGTTCCCGCTGGCCATGAATCACCTGGGGCTCGGCGCCCTGTCGTGGGCGAACGCCAGCAGCATCGGCGCGATCACCGGCGTGCGCCTCGCTAGCTTCTTCTAAGTGCGCCGCTCGTTGCCGAGCACCCCTACCTCGGAAACCGCCACTGGTCGTAGGCCGCCCAGCGTGGCTCGGGCGGCGGGAAGATGCTGATGCCGAGCTGCTCGAGGTAGTAGAGCGGGTAGGCGCGCGAGAACGTGAAGATGGGTAAGAGCAGCACGGTGTTGATGTAGGGGATGTACATCAAGCAGCAGGTGACGCAGGCGAGCACCACCGTGATGAGCCCGATGCCGACCGCGAGCGCGACGCGCAGCAGATAAAACAGCACGATGCCGATGACGTTGCCGGACAGTACCTCGCGCCGGCACATGCCCCACGCTTCCAAGACGCGCGCGCTCCGCACGACCATCAGCGGCGCCACGAAGTCGTCCAAGATCAGCGACGTGATCAGCAGCGGAAAGCCAAAAAAGAGCGAAGCTGTGCCGATCGCCGCGTAGCCAGCCAGCGCGCGCGAGCCGAAGAATTGGCCCTTCACGAAATCCGGAAAGCCCAGCGCGACCGCGCCGCCGAGCGCCAGCAACATCAACAGTGAGCCGCCCAGGCCAAGCAGCGCGCGAAACTTGAACAAGCTCATGCCAAGCTGGGCGGCACGCGCCCACTGCGCGCTGATGTCGACGCGATCCCAAATCACCGACTCGATGAACATCAGCTTCGCGCGGCTCGAGAACCAGAGCACGAACGCCCAGATGCCACCGCCGACCAGCAAACCCCCGATCGCCAGCGCGATGTACAGCGCAAAGTCGGTGCGCAGCGCGCTCAGGCCGTCCGCGATGATTTTCTGGAGCTCAGCCGGTAAGCCCGTGCCGTAGGGACTGGGAGCACCGCGGCCGCTCGGCCCGATCGGGAAGCTCGGCAGCTGCGGCGATTGAACCGGCATGCCGCCGCTCTCTCCGCATTGCGCCAGGAACACCGTGAAGCCGAGCGCAAACCACTTTTCGGCTTTGAACGGGAACAGCAGCTGCTTGCTGCGTTCGATAGCCTGAGTGACCGCGTCCGCGGCCGAGCGTGCCATGACCCGCGCATGGTAGCCGAGTCGGCGCGCTTACGCGAAGCTCCGCCCGCGCTCGCCCAGACCCTGGATCACCGAGTGCAGGCTGCGCATTCGTACCAGCTTTTCGGCACCAAAACGGCTCTGAATGCCGGCCGAAAGCGCCGCGACCCGGGCCGTGCCGCCCGTGCAGCACACGAGATCGATGCCCGCGGCGCCCAGGCCGCTCGCCGCCAGGGTGCGATCGAGCGACGCCAGGATGGCGTCGACTTGCGGCGCCGAGAATTTTTGAAACTCTGCCCGTGTGATCTTTTCGGCGATGTCGATGCCCGGGTAGTCGAAGCGTAGCTCGGTGACCTCGCTATCCGAAAGCTCGCGCTTGGTGTGCTCGATCGACTCGAACAGCTGAAAGCCGAGCGAGTCCTCGACCAGGCACAAGAGCTGATCGATGTGCTGCTTGTCGTCTTTGCCCAGCGAGCCACTCTTGATGTCGCGCAAGAACGCCATGATGTCGCGCTGCGCGAGCAAGCAGGTTTCGGCAGGTGAGCACAGCGAGTCCATCAGCGGCCGGGGCATGCTCAGGATGTTGGAGCCGAACGGCACCTTGTACTTCACGTCGGCGCCAAAGTGACGCGACACCTTGTGACGCATGATCGCGCCGTCGAAGGCGTCACCCGCCACCGACACGCCGCCGATCGCGAGCACTTCGACGTCGTCTTCGCCCGGCGTCAGGCGCGCCACCGTGTAGTCGGAGGTGCCGCCGCCGAAATCAGCGACCAATACCACCTTGGGCTCGGTCAAACGGCTGCGAAAATCGTAGGCCGCCGCGATCGGCTCGGCGCAAAAATGCACTTCGTGAAAGCCCGCAAATTGCGCGGCCGCGCCCAGCCGTTCTTCGGCGAGCGCGTCGTTTTCGTCGTTCTCCGAAAAGCGCGCCGGGCGCCCGAACAGCGCGCGCCGCACGTCGACGCCGTAGTGTGCGTTGGCGCGGCGCCGCATCTCGCGCAGAAAGACGCCAATCAATTCTTCGAGCCGCACCGCTTTGGAGCCAATGCGCGTCTCTTCGAAGCTCGGCATCGGCAAGAAGCGCTTGAGCGAACGCAAGAAGCGCCCGCGCATGCCGTCGGCGACGTAGCGCGTGAGCGCCTCGGCGCCGAAGTGCCACTCGTTGGTCTCCGAAAAAAACAAGATGCTGCGAAACACCGAAGCGTCCGCCGCCGTGGGATCGAGCGCGAGCGGGGCATCGACTGCGCTTGGCGTCACGCCGCAGAGCAGAGAGTTGCTGGTGCCGAAGTCGATCGCGTAAAGCGTTGGTTTTTGTTCGAGCATGGTGCGCGCGCAGAGTGGCTCCCACGGGCCACTCTTTACAATCTATGAACTTTCTGGCACCCTCTCGTCAGGGTATCTGGATGGGGCAGAAATTCGGTGTGCCGGGTGTGTGCGCCTCTCGCACCATCCGCGCAACCGATTTTTGCGCATTTTGGCGCCTCCTCAAGTAACCGCGAAGCCCGCCGCACAGTAAGCGCAGGCATGAGCACGGTGAACGGCTTCTACTGTCGCAACTGCGCCGACGTCGAGCTCGCCAAAAAGGGCATGGATCCCGCACATCCCGGCCGTGAGTACGCGGGCGGCGAAGTCTACATTCCACCCTCAGCCGACTCGAAGCAGCAGCTCGGCGTCAACGAGCCCGAAAAGGCCGGCACCCTCGGCACCCGCCTCAACCTGCACGCCTAGCTCCGCTGCCGCCCGCGCCTCCAGCGCCGCCTGGCCGCATCCGCCGGCCGCCGGAAAGCCGAGCTCGCGTGCCGCCCGCAACCGCGCTCGCCCGTACCACCGCTAAACCCGCTCTCCCGTACCGGACGCCGCGTGCTCTCCCGTACCGGACGCCGCGTACTCTCCCGTACCGGACGCCGCGTGCTCTCCCGTACCGGACGCCGCGTGCTCCCGCGTGCCCTATGGGCGCCCGCGTGCAGTACGCGCGTCGACTTTTCTTGGGAGGCCGGGTTCGCCGCCCAGCTGGGCGGCGTCGCTCCAAACAAAAGCTCGGCCTCGCTTGCTACGACCAGAGCTCGCTGGCGAGCTGCGCTGCGAGCTCGCATGCCTGAGCGCGCTCGGGCAGGCCGACGCGCTCGGCGAAGCTGGGCGTCGCTTCCGCGTCGATGGCCCGCAACAGCTCGGCGGCGGCGTCGTTGCGCGCTCGGGCGACGCGAGCGCGAGCGGCGGGCTCGAGGCGTGCGTCGAGCCAGCGCTGCACTTGCCACGAGAGGGCGGCGTGGCGCGTTTCGTCGCGGCTGATGCGCAGCATGGCGGCGCGCACGACCGGGTCGGTTGCGGCCGCGGCTTGCCAGGTGGCGAGCAGCGCACCGAAGGTCTCGCGCACGCAGCCTTCGACGGCGTTTTCTCGCGCGATGGTTTCGAGCGAGCGGCGCGGTGCGCGCACCCGGGCGGGCGGCGCGGACTCGGTGCCGAAACGGCGAGCGAGCGCGCGCGTGGCTCGCGCGTGGCGGACTTCGTCGCGTGCGGCGCGGCCCGCGGCGCGCAGCAGCCGCTTCGGCGCGCCGTGAGCGCGCAGCTCGGCGCGCAAGATCCGAAAGGCATCGACGGATGCGGCCTCGAGCTCGGCGAGCTGCGCGAAGTGTTGGCCGAGCGCGTGAGTCTCGAAAAACGCCGCCGGGCAGAAACCCGGAGGACGGCGGCCGACGGCGCAGCCGTTCATGCACGACACCGTGGCCGTCGCCGGGCTGAGGCCCGTGAGCGCGCACGAAGACCACCCGACAGGTCCGCAAATCATGCTGCAAGTGTCGTGTGAGAGCGGCGCTCCGGGGGCTGCGTCGGCGGGCACGCATGCCCGTGGCACCGGGACCGCCGCTGGGCCGCAATTGAACGGAACCTGCACGCGACAGGCGTCGCCCCCGACGCCCCCCTGGCCGCCGCTGCTGCCGACTCCGCCCGCGCCGCCGAACGTTGCGCCGGCCGCCCCGCCCGGACTCGCGCCGCTCGCGCTGCCTCCCTCCGCGACACCGCCACCCACGCCCGTGCCGCCCGTGCCGGTACCGCCCGTGCCGGTACCGCCCGTGCCGACACCGCCCGTGCCCGCGGCGACGATCGGTGTCTCGCCACCTGCGCCCGCAGGATCACTTATTGTCGTGCCGCCGCAAGCGCTGGCCAGCAGCGCTGCCGGCAGCGGCGCCGTTAACTGCACAATCCGTTTCAGAAGCCGCGCCAATTGCTGCTCGTTCATGAATCGTCCTCGCAACGAGTCCCCCCCTTTGCATCGAGCGTACCAAGCCACTTCGGCTCGCTTTCCGCGATTCTCGAGGTCGCTCGTCTGCGACTGGCACAGCCTGGCCCAGCCCCGCGCAGCACCGTCCGGATCCAAAAATCCGACCCGCCAACGATCGGAAATCAACTCGCTCTGCGGTAGCCCCTCCCGGTGGCCCACCCCAAACGGGTTAGGTCGGCCAGGTTCCCGACGACGAGCGCGCGCTGTCGGAGTCGATCCTGCGCTTCAAATTCGATGGCGCCGAGAGGAGCTCGAGCTCACGCAAGGCCAGCTCGCCAAGCGCGCAGGCGTGTCTCAGCAACAAATCGCCAAGCTGGAAGACCCGGACGGGAATCCGACGGTTGCGACGCTGGAAAAGATCGCGGCAGCTCTCGGGCTTCGGCTCGAGCTGACCTTCAGCGCAGCGTGATGCTGGAAGCCGTGGCCTGGCAAGTTCAACTAGTAGCCCCTCCCGGACTCGAACCGGGACGACCTTGCGGTCCGAAGATTTTAAGTCTCCTGCGTATGCCGTTCCGCCAAGGGGCCTTGGTGTATTCTGGGAGCTGGGAGTTCTCTCAGCTCGGGGATACCATCGTCAAGGGCTGCCAGGCCAACGAAACCCAGCTCCTTAGCGGATCGCGCGGACCGGTTGTAGCGGTTGATCATGATCGACGACGTGTGCCCGGTGCGGTCGCCGACCCAGGTTTCCGATTTGCCGGCCGCCAGGCTTAGCGGGACGAAGGTTCCGCGCAAATCGTGGACGCCTGCTGTCCTTGGGCGCGCGATCTCAATGGTTCGCTCGTAGAGGCGTTGGTTCAGGCGGTCGATTTCTGCTACTGCCGCTGCCGCGCCAGGGTTGCGCGAACCAGCCCGTGTGGGTCAACTCTTTCACCGACAGCAACGTAGAAGAACTGGATTGCCAAGCGTGGACCAGCGTCTATGGGAACGCTTACGTTTGGGGCCGTTCAGCGCCGCGGTTCGCTGAAGTCGGGTGCACCGCCAAATATGCCATCGCCTGCTGCGACTAGCATCGGCGCCGACGGCGTGAAGCCGGCTTTGATCGAGGGCGCCAAGGCACGGCCGACGGGTTGCAAAAAAGGGTCCGTCGGGAGCGAAGCCCAACACTGGCGACGGGTCGAGCGGGGCCCCGGAGGACTTTGCTTGTCAGGGCTTAGGATCGAGTTGGACAATGGCGGCGAGGAAACGCTCATCGCCTGGGCCGTCGAGCGACGGCTAGGCTGTGACTTTGACTAGCTGGGCCGTTCCCGGCGGGCTTTGCTCTTCGGCTTGAGCCGCGCGCGCGGCCAAAAGGCGCTGGGCTTGCTGGTCGCCAGAGGCTGCCTCTTTCGCCGTTTGCGCCGGCGTTTCGGTCGCCTCTTGAGCCGGGGAGGAAGCCGCGCTGGCGGCCGCGGGGGGCGCGGCTGGTTTGGGGGGCGGTGCTGCCGCTGTGATCTTCATGTGATGGGCCTGAGCGGCTGGCCCGGCGGAACCTGGAGCCGATTCCCAAGATCGAAGAAACGCCATGATTGGTCGCGCGCCTCCTCTTATGGCGGGACGGCCCGCGCAGGTTTTGCGCCGGCGCCGCGCGGCGCTATTCGATGCGCAAAAGGCCGCGCTTTTGGCCTGTATCGCCGGTGTCGACGGCTTTGAAGAGGCGCTCGGATTTGACGAGCCAGGGCTTGAAGTTTTCGTTCACGTCGAGCACGAGCACGAGGTCTTCGTCTTCGAGGTAGCCGGCGATCGGGGAGTGGTGGCCGCCGCCTTGGGAGAAGAGTGGCGCGCGCTGAAAGTTGACGATGTAACGGCGCGTCGGGTCGTTGACGTGTTTGAGCTCTTCGCGGAATTGCGCGAGCGTCAGGCTGCGCAGCACGCTGACTTTGCGGTGGGTGGCGTGGCGCGCGACCTCCGCCAGCTGGTCGAGCGACAGACCCATCCAGCAAATGCCCGTCCAACACTGGCCGGTGCCTTTGAGCACGGACTCGACCGTGGCCGATTCACTGCCGAGCGAACGTTCGACGTTGGCAACCGAGGTGGGGCCGCACACGGAGCCGTTCGGTTGAAAGAACAAGCGACGCTGGTAGGTGGCTGCGACCGGCAGATGCCAAGCGCGTTCGAGCAGCGCGGGGTTTTGGTAGGTCGGCTCGTTCTTGATCGAGGGGACATCGAGCTTGGGCGGGAAGAAGACGCCGCGGACGAAGATGCTGGCCGGAATGGCGACCAGCGTTGCCAGCAAAAGCAGCACGATCCGAAGCGCGCGGAGCCTGCCCGAACGAGCCATGCGCCGAGGCTACTACTTTTCGCAGAGCGGGGCGGAAGCCCCAAAAAACCGGCTGGCGGCTACGGGCCCAGCACCAGCCGGCCCGGCGTGGCGATGCCGTCGCTGCCGAGCGAGACCGAGAAGGTCTTGCCGGCGCTGCCGTGCTGCA
>Ga0307508_10001099_pt1 | contig 31345 bp, 34 predicted proteins | sample 9_EM_MG_FD_203089 | JGI IMG/M metagenome (GOLD analysis project Ga0307508, IMG submission 203089) | Populus trichocarpa ectomycorrhiza microbial communities from riparian zone in the Pacific Northwest, United States - 9_EM | ecosystem: Host-associated > Plants > Roots > Unclassified | place...
GCAGACCTTCACGATTCATCGCCTCGAGTTCCTCCTTGGTCACCTTGTGCATCCGCATGCGGCTGGCATGAAAGGTGAATCGCTCGGATCGAATCGCCTCGCGAGCGCGGAACATTGCCGGCACCTCGGTCTCCATCGTAATGTTGGAGCTGGGCACGATCTGGCCGATGCGGTACAGGGAGTTCATAGTGGTGACGAAGGTTGATTTGAGAGGTGTTGGATCAGGTCTGAAGGTCACGCGCGGGCATCGAGCCACCGGCGATCACTGGTGGCTTTGGGCCGCCGGCCGCGCGAGGCAGTCGACCTGAGCGCCAGAACGCCAGGCTCGCCACCATTGCGAGCAACACGGGCACGCATGCCGCGAAGAAGAGTTCAGACGTCGCCCAGTTCAGGCGAATGAGCTCACCGCCCACGACGGGGCCGAAGATCGAGCCGAGCCGGCCAAACCCCAATGCCCAGCCCATTCCGGTCGACCGGACCGGCGTCGGGTAGTACACGGCGGCCAACGTATTCAGCGCGGACTGACCACCAAGCACGCAGAACCCCGCGGTAGCGATGGCGACAAGCGCCGGCAGCAACGAGCCGGCCATTTGCCCGGTCATGGCGATTCCTGCCGCTGCCGCCAGGAACATGCCGACCAAGACGGGGCCAAAGCCCCGCCGATCCACCAGCCAGCCAAGCAGCAGATTGCCGAGCAAGCCGCCGCCCCATAAAACGGTCCCTGCAAGAACGGCGTGAGCAGTACTGTGTCCGGACTCGCTCATGATGACCGGCAACCAGTTGGCCAGGAAGTAGGCCGCCAGCAGGTTCATGAAGTTGATGATCCACAGCAATGCGGTGCCAAGACCCAGAGGCTCCCGAAAGAGCACGAGAAACGGTACGCCCTTCTCTTTGGGCACTTCACTGACGATGAGCCTGGTTTCGGCACCGAGCGGTAGCGCCGGGTCGATGCGGGCAAGTCGGCGCCGCACCTGGTCCGGCCGCCAACCACGCAGGGTGAGGAACTGCAGTGATTCCGGCAACGCGACCAGCATCACAAGGGCCAACGCGAGCGGCGCAACGGCCCCTGCGATGAAGACCGAGCGCCAGCCGTATGCTGGAATCAAAGCCGTGGCGATCGTCCCGCCCAACACGCCGCCGAGGATGAAACCGGAGGAAGCGACCATCATCAGCGAGACGCGAATTCGGGACGGACTGTACTCGCCCGCCAGGGCGATGGCGTTCGGGACAATGGCTCCCATCGAGACCCCTGCGATGAAACGCAGCACCAACAGGTCGTGGAGCGAATCCGCGCCGCTGCAAGCTGCCATGGATGCAGCCAGAGTCAGGCTCGCTCCCACGAGCACGCTGCGCCGGCCGACCATGTCGGCGACGATCCCCAACGCCAGGGCACCGATCGCCATACCGACCAGACCGGCACCGAACACCGCGCCGAAGTCGGCCTTTGCCACATGCCAGTCCTTGATCAGCGCCGGCGCGACATAGCCCATGGCCTGCACGTCAAAGCCATCGATGACCATGCACATGGCGCACAGAGCGATCACGAGGATTTGCAGCCCCCCCAGGCGTGCGCGATCTATCACTTCAGAAACGTTGATGCTGTTCACTTTGTCTCCTGTTTTGAATTGACGACCGGCGGCTGTGTCACCGCGATCGGACTGCGGCGCAGACCTCGACTTGTGGAGCCGAGACCTCCCGTCCGACGACGGTCCTCAAGAAGAGGTAGCTGTTGCGCGTCTTTTCACCTAACGCATCCATGTCAACGCGTCCCGCGGCATCGCATGGAAATGTGAATCCGCGTCCCGCTTGGAAGAGCGACTGAAAGCGCAGTTGAAACGAGCTTCGCTCGTGGTGGATTGCAGCAGACGAGTTCATGTTGGGCATCCTTGTCTCAGGCCATGCGAAATCGGTTACGGCCAAGGTGGCACATAGGTGGCACATAGGTGGCCGGCGTTTGCCTCGCCGCCGTGCTTCGTGATGGCGCCATGTGCACTCGCAGCCGACTTGCGGCATACGGAGCGATCGATGGCCTGGGCTGGCATGGACGAAGTGCGCATTGATGGTTCATCGCCCAAGCGACGCCGTTCACGGTTGGTCCAATATTAGGTCGAGTCGACATATATGTCAAATCTTCGACGAATGTGTCCACAACTCAAGGCGCACAGGTGAGCTGCTACGTCGAACAACTTGATTCGACCTTGCTTCACGTGCCGGACTGCGGGCCACGCAGCGGAGTCGGGAGCAGCCATTCACTCACGTTTCCCCCAATTTGACTCTTGTGTCATGTCTTTGACACTTATGTCACTTGTGCGGACTGCTCCGAATCGTGCATTGGCGACCGGGCCTCGAAGTCCCACAGGAATCCGCTTCGTTTCATACACACATTGGAGACAGCATGAGAAGTTTTTGGATGGTCGCCGCGGCGACCGCAGCGCTTGCGACAGGTGCCCACGCGCAGACCAACGTGACGATCTTCGGGATCGTGGACGCCGGCGCCGTCTCGCAAACCCACCAGGCGGCAGGTGGCACCATGAAGGCGCTGAACTCCTCCGTGTGGAATCCATCGCAATGGGGTCTGCGCGGCGAGGAAGATCTCGGTGACGGCCTGGCTGCGGTCTTCAGCCTGGGAAGCACCATCCTGGTGGACACAGGCTCATCAAGCCCATCCAAGTACTTCGACCGCAACGCCTATGTCGGCCTCTCGCACCGCACCTGGGGTTCCCTGACATTCGGTCGACAGGTCAATACGCTTGCCGACACCCTGTTCGTCGTCGATCCGTTCGCGACCCATGGCGCCGCGACCAACATGAACATTCGCTTCGGGTACCTGGGGGGGCCGGGTGCCACGATCTCTGGCAACTTCGGTCCCAATCCGGGGACGCCCGGCGCGAACCTCGACCGCGTGGACAACGCCATCAAGTACACCCTTCGCTCGGCAGCCACCGGGCTGACAGGAAGTGCGATGGTGGCGGCCGGCGAAGGCACGGGCGGCCGAGCCGACGGCGTCATGCTGGGGTACGACAGCGCCGCAGTGGCCGTTCGTGCCTCGTACATGGAGTACCGCGACGTCGCAGGCGCACCCTTCAAGGCCTACGCAACCGGTGCCACGTACCAGACCGGTCCGCTCACCTTCCGAGTCTCGTATGCCGACAACAAGATCGACAGCGGCCAAAACACGCCCGCACGACCGTACCGCAACATGGAGACGAAGATAGTCGCCGCCGGTGCGACTTGGGTGGCGCTGCCTCTCCTCGAGCTGAATTTCGCGTACTACCAAGGCACGCGCACGCAAGACAGCCAGCCCGAGCAGAAGGCACGCAAGCTCTACGTCGCACCCGAGTATCGACTCTCCAAGAGAACGTCGCTGTTCGGCATCGTATTGCTGGAGAAGTTCAATGCGGCCGGTTCAGCGCTCGACACGGGAACACCGCTTCCGGCGGGAACGAGTCACTCAACCTATCTTGGAGCGGGTATCAGCCATCGGTTCTAGGACGGATGGCGGCTCCGCTGCCAAGCAAGGGGCAACTTGTCCAGGGAGGTCGGTCGTCGTCATGAGATCGCCGTGGATGCGCTGCGAAGTGCATTCACGGCCCTTGCGACCTCTCAACCTCGTCCCTTGTTCAAAGGCACGTTCTCGCTGACGAAATCGATGAATGCCCTCAGCTTGGCGGTCGTCTGCTTAGCCGCGGGCCAAAGCAGCTGGAACGTGTTCTCCTCTTGCGTGTACTTGTCCAGAACACGTTGCAATGTTCCATTTGCAAGCGCCGGTTGAACCGTGAAGTCCGACATGTAGGCAATGCCGAGACCTCTGAGCGCGAACAACAGCCGCGCCTCGTTCGTGTTGCAGGTAATGCCGGTTGGGAGATGCAGCTCCGGATCGCCCTCGTCGAGGCGCAGTCGCCAGGCCTGCAGCTTGCCCGTGTTGGGCATCCGAAATTGCAGGCAGTCATGTTGCGCCAGGTCGGAAGGGTTCTGCGGTTCCCCGCGTCGAGCCAGGTATTCAGGAGCCGCGACCAGCAACATCCGGAACTTTCCAAGATACCGGGCGCGCAGACGCGAATCCTTGATGTCGCCGCTGCGAACGACTGCGTCGTAGCCTTCCTCGATCACATCGACAAATCGGTTGTCGAACTCCAGGTCCAGCACGATGTCGGGGTAGCGCGCCTTGAAGGAGGCGATCGTCTCGAGGAACGGTGCGCCGATCAGCGGCAGCCCGATGCGCAGGCGACCGGACGGAGACGCCGCGGTCTGTGAGAGCTCCGCGGTCGCGGCCTCGACTTCAGCCAGGATGCGACGCACCCGATCCAGGAACAGCGCCCCCTCGGTGGTCAACGTCACGCTGCGCGTGCTGCGATGAAAGAGTCGCGCGTCAAGGCTTTCCTCAAGGCGCGTGATGGCCTTGCCGACGCCCGAAGCGGACAGGCCGAGGATGCGGCCAGCGGCCACAAAGCTGCGCGTGTCGGCAACTTGAGCGAAGACATTCAGTGCAGCGGTGTCCATCGCCATCGTCAACCGTGAATTGCAGACAGTTTGTCCAGTATGAAAAGAACTCTAGCCTACTTTGTCTCGCGTTGCGTCTTCCGTAAGCTGACATCGCTTCGGCTCCACCTTCTACGGCGCCGGAATATTAAAGCGAACCAAGGACTGAAATACCGATATGAACATCTTCATCACCGGCGCGGCCGGCTACATAGGCGGCGCTGTCGCCAAGCGATTGATCGACGCCGGACACCGCGTACGCGGCCTCGTACGCGACTCTGCAAAAGCCGAACTCCTGCTGGCGCGCGGGATCGAACCGGTCGTCGGGACACTCGACGACGTCGACTTGCTCGACCGTGAGGGACGGACGGCGGACGGCGTCATCAGCGCCGCCGATTCCGAGCATGTGCAGTCCCTGCGCGCGTTCATCGCGGCCATGGAAGGAACGGGCAAGCCCTTGCTGCACACGAGCGGTTCCAGCGTCATCAGCGACGACGCACGAGGCAACAGCGTTGCTGAAGCCATCTTTGACGAAGACACGCCCTTCATCGTCGAGCCAGCCAAGCAACACCGCCGCGACATCGAGCTTATGGTGCTTGGCGCGGCAAGCCAAGGCGTGCGTGCCGTCATCATCTGCCCGAGCAACATCTACGGGATCGGACCCGGCGTGAATCCGCGCAGCGTGCAGATCCCGTTCCTGGTCGATCACGCGCGTGATCAGGGCATCGTTCACATTGTTGGGCGAGGCGTGAACCGGTGGTCCAACGTGCACATCGACGACGTCGCCGACCTCTACCTTCTCGCCCTTGAAAAGGCACCCGCAGGCGCGTTCTATTTCGTCGAGAACGGTGAAGCGTCGTTCGCCGAGATCGGCGACGCCATCGCGGCGCGGCTGGAACTGGGCCCCGTTCAATCCTGGCCCGCAGAGTTCGCCGCACAGCAGTGGGGCGAGATCTGGGCCTACTACACGTACGGAAGCAATAGCCGCGTCCGCGCCAAGCGCGCCCGGCGAGAACTCGGCTGGGCGCCGCGACACACGTCGGCGATCACCTGGATCTTGAAGGAGATGCCGACATGAGCAAGGTCTGGCTCGTCACAGGTGCGGCGAGCGGGCTGGGTGCCGGCATCGCGCGAGCCGCGCTTGAATCCGGCGCACGGCTTGTCGCCACCGATGTCGACATGGACCGACTGCGACAGACGTTCTCCCGACACGAAGGTCACCTGCTGACCTGCGAACTGGACATCCGCGATGCGAAGCAGGCCGAGCTGGCCGCGGAGGCAGCGCTCGAACGTTTCGGGCGCATCGATGTGCTTGTCAACAATGCAGGGTACGGGCAGTTCGGACCGTTCGAGGAAGTCGAACCCGAGAAGATCGAACGCCAATTCGCGACGAACGTGTTCGGCACATTCAACGTCACTCGCGCCGTGCTGCCAGTGCTGCGTCGACAGAGGGCCGGGCACGTGATCAACATGTCCTCCAATGGTGGCTTCAAGGGAGTGGCCGGGGCCTCCATGTACTCGGCGAGCAAATTCGCGATTGAAGGCTTCTCGGAATCCCTGGCGGTCGAGGTCGCCGAGTTCGGCATTCGAGTCACGATCGTGGAGCCAGGCGCATTCCGTACCGACTTTCTTGATGGGCGTTCGCTGAAGCTCGGAGGGCGTGCGTTACCTGACTATGACGCCTACCGTGCAAGAGCTCAGGCGGTGTTCAATGAACGCAACCACCGCCAGGTCGGTGACCCGGACAGGTTGGGACGCGCCATGGTTCAGGTCGCAGATGCAGAGCAACCTCCGCTCCGACTCATCGCGGGCCGAGATGCGCTCGACGTTGTCTTGACAAAGCTCGCTGGCGTCGCCGAAGAGATTGAACGATGGCGTGAACTGACGCTCTCCACGGACTACGCAGCCGAATCACATTGAACACTGAAAGGACTACCGTTTTGAACCAGGAATCCATCGCCCGCCGTCTCGACGCCCTCGAAAGCCGATTTGCCATCGAGCGTCTGATCGCCCAGTACGCCCAGGCCTTCGATCGCCGAGACGAATCCATGCTTCGCACCATCTGGCACCCGGAAGCGAAGCTGTCGCTCGGCACGTTCGGTTCCTTCGAGGGGCTCGACGCCATTATTCGGTCCGCTCATGCCAACTGGAAGCAGATGCCGCACATGCATCACTGGATGGCCAACCCACTGGTCGACATCGACGGCGACCGGGCGTCAGCAACCGTCGCGGTCGACTGCCTGTGTACCGATCTGACCGCTGGCGAGGTGCAAATCAGCGGGCTTTATCACGACCGCTTCGAGCGTCGGGAGGGACGCTGGGCGTTCGTCGAGAGATCTTTCGATCTGCACTTCCTGACCCCGCTTCCTCACTGGAACCCGATCGCCGGCGCCGAGGCGGCGATCCAATGACGCACTGGACGGGAGTGCTTCGAGCACTCCCGTCGCCATCGTGAATCCAAGCTGTCCTGCCGCGCCGGTTCGGCTACCCACGGCGACTGCGTCGAGCCTCGCAAGAGGCTCGCCAAACCATCCTTCAGGCCAATTCGTGTCGCAGTCCTTGTCGACGCTGACTCCCTGAACGTTGACACCGGTCGCCCCCCCAGCGCCCACGAAATCGCATACACCGGCCAAAGGGGATGACCGCGCAAAGGATCGCATGGTCGGACTACGTGTCAGCAAATGCACGACATGACCGTGGCTCGCCACGAGACGCGCGACGCGTGTTCTGAGGGCCTACTCTTGCGCGGCCATGAGACAAATCGAAGTATTCCCGACGGCGATCGGCAGCCCGCCTTGTGGTGGCGCGAGATCGTAGTGAGATGTCTGTGCATCCGAGTTCGTTCTGTCCATTAGACCGTCCTCACCATCGTACGCAGATGCCCGCGACATGCGCGGCCTTGTACGCCTTGCTGGACGGCCTACCCCCAGCGCGAGGCTGAAGCAGGGCCAGTTGTTTGACCAATCCTCTCAATCGTGCCTTGCTCGCAAGCGCTCGGCAGAGCGCTCAATCGCCAGGATGTCGATCGTACCGAGCCTCCCGCTAAATCGGGTTTGAACTGCATCGAAGCTGCGGCCGACTACTGACGTCGCATCAAGACTCCGTCGCCGCAAGGCGCCGTGAGCATCGCAATTGGAGCTATCGCTGGCAGACACGCGTAACGAACAAGCAGCACTCGCCGTAATGCAGCGGCGAGTGCATGCCTCGCTAACGGCGGCGACGATTGAAGCCGCTCTCCGCGAGACGGTGGGTAGTCATGGCAGCGCCTGCATGATTTCCTCATAGGCCCCGTCGCCCGAGATCAGATCGACGCGCTTTCGGCGGATCTGCCAACCCGCCGGACCTCCGGGTACGAGATGGTGCTCGGCCCACCCGCCGTAGGAGATTGTCTTGTCAGCGCGGAATTCGAGCATCTGGAACGTCGAGCGCACGATCAGCTCGCCAGTCTCCGCGCTGCGGCCGTCGACCATCACGTTGCCCACCAACCGGCAGGCACGCGTCTCGGGGTCCTGCGCCCAGGCCTGCGGATGGCGCAGCCTGCCGTAACGAACGGCCAGAAGCACCTTGTCCTCCCGGACGATCGACGGGGTGTCCAAATCGTCCTGTTGTGCTCGCGAATAGGGGATCCAGTAGAAACCGTCGTCCGCAAACAGTTCGAGCCATTCGTCCCAGCGTGCGGGATCGTCTTGGCAACGAGCTTCGTGGAACAAAAAACGCTCGACATCGCGCGCGTCGACATGTTGGTTGCCGTTCGCGTCCATCTCACGCCTCCTGCTTCATGTACTCGGCCCACGCCGCGTACTGGTTTCGTTGAAAAGCCTCGCTGGTGCCAATGCGCGAGTGCACCGAATCGCCCTCGACTCGGTCGTCGCCGAAGTTCCGGTGGATGCTGACCCACTCCTGCGCTTGCGCCTTCAGGCCCGTCTGCGCGCGGTACCAGTTCTCGTAGTCGTCACAGCTAACGGGAGTCGCGGGCGTATTCGCCAGATTGGCGGCCATGGCGATGTTGCGACGCAGAAACTCCCGAGGTGCTCCTTTCAGCCGGAAGTGCCAGATTTCTACCAGCGTGCGGTTAGCTGCGATCGGTTTGACAACGCGCAGTTGCTGGAACTGCGATTGGATGGACAGGCAGGGATAGATTACTGTGTGGTGAAGGTTGCGGGCGAGCCGGCGCTCGCCTTCGGCCTCGCCGTGGTTGCGCTTGACGAGCGATTCGTACTCCAGGGTCGCAGAGTCTTGGCCGCGATGCTCTTGGTAACCGCCCAGGAAGCCGTGACCGTAGCGGTAGTTGGACGAGTTCAGTTTCGTCCAGAACGACTTCGCGTCGGGCGGCTCGTGCATCGCAATGTTCTGCACCACCTTGGGCACCTGCGCAGGGTCCGAATATCGCGACCGGCCCACGTCCCGTGCCGACTCCGCGAGGGAGCGGTGAGTGACACCGGCGTGGACAGCGTCGAGCTGGTTTTCGAAAAAGAGCTTCCAGTTCGCATGCGTGATTGTTCGCGCGCAAGTCCCGTAGACCTCGACTTCCCCGTCGGGCGCACGCTCGACCATGTCATCGAAGCCCACGATCGCCGGACCCAGGAATTCGGTCAGCGATGGTCCCTCGCCGCTGAGGCTCGCGAACACGAATCCCCGGTAGGTCGCCACCCGTGGCAATGGCTTGAGCCCAAACTCGGGGTTGCCAACTTGCACCAGCGTCCCTTTGTACCCGTCGGGAAGCGGAACGCTCTTCAAGGCCCCGTCGGTGCCGTAACTCCAGCCGTGGTACGAGCATACGAAGCTCCTCACGCTACCGGTGCGCGCGCGAGCCACCATCACGCCCTTGTGAGCACAGCGGTTGAACATGACGCGCACGGTGCCGTCCGAGTGTCGGGCCATCAGCACGGGGTTCCGCGCGATCTCGGTCGCGAAATAATCTCCCGTGTTACGGACCTGGCTCTCGTGCCCCACGTAGATCCAGGCCTGATGCCAGATTCGCTCAAGCTCCAGTTCGAAAAGTTCCGGGTCCGTATACACCGAGCGGTGTACGCGGTCCGGCTGCACCAGCGCGGCTATCGCGTCAGCGGTCCATGGCTCTCGCCCCATTGATGTCGTAAGCATGACGGTTGTCTTCCTTTCCGTTGATGAAGATAGAAAACCCGAGCGAGAGGATTTGCGCCCTCAGCTCCCCATGGTTCGGGGCAGCCAGAGGACCAGCGCCGGGAACGCGATGAACAGTGCGACGCGCAGAGCGTCGGCTACCAGATAGGGCAACACGCCGAAGAAGATGGACGAAATGCGGACGTCGGGTACCTGGGCCTTTACGGCGAACAGCAGGAGGCCCATCGGCGGGTGCACCAGACCGATCTGCGAGACCACGACGACAAAGATGCCGAACCACACCGGATCGAAGCCGGCGGCACTGACCACCGGGAAGAAGATCGGTACGGTCAGCACCATCATCGAATTGGCCTCCAATGCGCAGCCGATCACCACATACAGCGCAAGGATCAGCAGGATCAACGCGGTAGGGCCTAGCTGGAGCGAGCCGATCCAGGCATCGAACGCCTGGGTGGTGCCCGAGACCGTCACGTAGTTGGCGAACACGATCGCGCCCAACAGCACGACGAACAACTGCGTCGTCGTCTCCACCGTATCGACCAGCACGGCCCGAAGTGCCGGCCAGGACAGTCGGCCGCGGAGCCCCGCAATCGCGAGCGCACCGATCGCTCCCAGCCCCGCGCCCTCGGTTGGGGTGCAAACGCCGAAGTAAATGCCTCCCACCACCAGTCCGAACAGCAGCACCATCGGCCAAATGTCGCGCAGGGATCGCAGCCGCTGAAGCCACGGCTGGCGGGCTCCTGCCACGGGAGCGAGATCCGGGCGCAGCCAGGTCACCACGGAAATCGCGACCAGGTAGAGCGCGATGGTGATGGCCCCGGGCACCAATCCGGCGACCATCAAGGCCCCCAGGTTGGTGTCGGTCATCAATGCGTATAGAACCATTGCGATGGATGGCGGGATCAGAATGTCGAGCGTGGCGCCCGCCGCGACCGTGCCACAGGCGAACCCCGGCGCGTAGCCGTAGCGACGCATCGTCGGCACTGAGATCTTGGTCATGGTGACGCAGCATGCGACCGAAGAGCCCGAGACGGCCGAGAAGCCGCCGCACGCCAGAATGGTCGCCATCGCGAGGCCACCGCGCCTGTGGCCTAGGAACGCGTTCGATGCCGAATACAGTTCATCCGCCATGCGCGACAACGAGAAGAGATTGCCCATCAGAACGAAGAGGGGCAGCACCGAGAAGTTGTAGCTGAGGACCGAGTCGACGGTTACTTGTCCGGCCATTGCAAGCGCCGGGCCGATGGCACTCGTCATCGCGAACCCAGCGGTTCCGACCACCAGCAGCGAGAAGCCGATCGGCACTCCGACGAACAGCAGCCCGAAAAGGCTCGCAAACATGACGAGGGGCGCAGTCATCGGGGGATATCCTTGGGCGCACCGACAACGGGCGCGGACAGGGTGTGCCCCGGCGTGTTCTCCGAAAGAGCGGCGAGTCGGTCACCGGACTGTCCCACCCAAGCGCGGGACAAATGGGTCAACAGGAGGACCGCCGAAATGGCGGCGAAGCCAGCCATTCCCCAGACGAGGACACCCACCTTGAGTGGCACCATGCCCAGCAGTTCACCCGAGGCCTGCAGCTCGGCAGCCTGACGCGCGAGCTGCCAGGCCCAGGCGCCGCAAGCGAGCGCAGATGCGGCGGTCACTACCGACTCTCGTACGGCGATCGCGCGCCCGCGGAAGGCGTTGTCGAAGAATCCGGCGCGCATGTGCGCATTGCGACGCGAGACCTGCGGCAACCCGCCGAACACGAGGATGCCCATCAGTCCGCGGGCGTAGTCCGCAGCGTCGGGTACCGGCGTATTGAAGAGGTAGCGCCCAAGCACGTCGACCCCCGTCAGGGCGGCAAGTAGCAGCAACACGACAGCGCAGATTGTCTCGAGAAGCGCAGCGCAGATTGAGCGTGAGAGCATGCTGGTTCCTGTTCAAGGTCGCCGCGCAAGGAACCGAAATACCGCGTCGTCGAATGCGGCTGGCTGTTCCATATTGGACAAATGGCCGGCGTCGCGAATGACCACCAGGTGCGCACCCGGGATGACGGACGAGAGCCGGAGCGCGGCGTCGGGCGTTGTCAGCTTGTCTTCCGCCCCGACGAGGACAAGGACCGGCGCCGCGATGGCGGCGTAGCCCTCCTGCGGAATGACATGGCGTGTCACGGTCTCCATCGCTTTCAGGTAGGAGTCCTTTCGGAGCACGGCAAGACTATCTTGCACTCGCTTCACAACCTCCGGCGCCGCCTTGCTGCCCGTCAGCGCGAGCGCAACGACAGGGGCGATGTCGGCCGGGGTCTTGCCTGCAAGCAGCGGTGTGCGGCGAGCGGCAAGAAACTCTTCAACCCATCGCGCTCCCATGTCGATCATGGGCGGGCGCGACGTGTCGGCCAGCACGAGACTCCTGACCTGCCCCGGACGACGTAGCACGAAGTCCTGCAGGATCAGCCCTCCCATTGACAGCCCCACAAAGTCAGCTTGCGCGATTTCCAGGTGCTGCATCAGCCGGGACAGGTCGGCGGAAAAGTCGGAAAACTCGAGCGGGCCGTCGTAGTCGTCGCTTCCTCCCCAGCCACGCGCGTCCCAGGCGATTGCGCGACGCCCGACAGCGGCGAACGACTGGAGTTGATCCCGCCAGTTGGTGCGGTTGCCGCCGATGCCATGCAGGAAGATGACCGGCTCCCCGATCCCGACCTCGTCGTACGCGAGTCGCGGTGTGCCTGGAACCATCCCGGTGAGGACTTTGAGTACTGCGCTCACTTTGCGGCCGTCAAGGACAGCACCTCACGACGAAAGTAGATGAGCGCGGCCCTACCGTCGATGCCTGCGGCGGAGGCCTTCTTTAGCCATTCGTCTTCTACAAAGTCGAAGGCCTTGGCTATGTCCCGTCGGAGATCGGGTGTCGCATCGATGATGTGCACGCGAACACGGCGCGCGGCTATCGTTGCCTCATCTTGTTCCTTGAAGACCTGACCAGCTCGACGCGCGTATGCCTCACCGGACAATCGCAGAATGGTTTCCTGGTCGCGCTTCTCCAGCGCGTCAAACTTCGACTTGTTCATCACGACGAAGAAGGTCGCGTACATGATCCCGCCCGGCACACGGGTCTGGTGCTTGATGAACTCCTCGGCCTTCCATCCGGCGACGGAGGTGTTCGTCGCCAGCATCGCGTCGACGATGCCTTTGGAAATCGTGTCGTAGAACTCCGTTGCCGGCTTGACGACGGGCACCGCGCCCAGGTTCTTGAGTGCCTGGGCGCCAACGTTGGTCGGCGCGAGCCACTTCATACCGGTCATGTCCGCCTTGCTCCGAATCGGCCTCTCCCGCGAGAAGAGCTCCATGGGACCCGACGTATGCAGGGTCAGCAGCACTGCACCTTCGTGCTCGCTCGCCTTTGAGAGGAACCGCTCGTGCGTGCGCCACAGTCCGACGGACATTGCGACAGGGTCAGTTGCCTCCTCAAAGGGAACATCCGTGATCTGGGTGACGCCAAAGCGCCCCGGAATGACGCCGTGGTTGCCCGCCGCGATGTCGGCCGCACCCGATCTGACCAAGTCAAAACTGCGCGGCATCGGGCCCAGCGGCGAGGTGGTCACTTCAATCTTCAGGCGGCCCTCTGTCGCTTTCTCAATGGTCGCGATCCACGGTTCGATCACCTGTTGGTGGTAGAAGTGGGTGCGCGGTGTGAACTGCGCGAAGCGCAGCACCGTTTGGGCGGTGGCGATTGCGGGCAGCAGCGTGGCCGCGACCAGTGCGGAGTCGATGGCAAATTGATAGCAGCGCATAGGTTGTCCCTTCCGTTGGCCAGCCCTTCGCAAACTGCGAGGCGTGCACCCCGGCCGCCAACGCTTTGCGGAACGGGTGAGCAATCTTGCAAGCACGGGTTCCGCCGTGCAAGAATCGGCGCGAGATGGGTCATAACGATCCGTTATGACCATCTGACAGGAGTTCCTCCGTGGAAATGCGACAGCTCGAGCACTTGGTGGCGGTCCTCGAAGTTGGCTCGATCGGCAAGGCTGCTCAGCAGCTGGGCCTCACGCAGCCGGCGTTGACGCAGAGCTTGCGACGCCTTGAGCACGGACTCGACGTCGCATTGCTTGAGCGCAGTCCGCAAGGCGTTGCGCCCACCGAAGCGGGCCGAGCGCTCGCTGCGCGCGCCCGGAGCATCCTGCTCGAGGCCCAGCATGCGCACGCCGAAGTGGACGCAGTGGTCGGTCGAATGCGTGGACGACTCGCGATCGGCTGCGGTCCAAGCCTCGCGGTTTCACTGGTTCCCGTCGCTGTCGCGCGTGTGCTCGCCCGATACCCTCAAATCGCAGTGACCGTTCACGAAGGAACCTCCGACCTCATGATGGCCGAGCTCGAGCGAGGCACGATCGACCTTGTCGTTGGAACTGGTCCCGAGAATTTTGCGCAGCGAGGATTGCACGCCGACTTGCTCATGCGCGACGCAATGGTCATCGCCGCACGGCCAGAGCACCCGCTCGCGCGCCAGCGGAGCGTCACGTTGAGCGACACCCTCGCCTACCCATGGATTGTCCCGGCCGTCGGCGACTTCTTGCGTGGACGCATCGAGGCGGCCTTCTGCGGTGCGGGACTCTCTCCGCCGGTGCCGACAGTCCAAACCAACTCGGGGTCTGTGATCCGCGGGTTGCTGCTCAGTGGAGATTTCCTGAGCTTTCTCCCAAAGCGCCTCGTCAAGGGCGCGAACCAAGGAAGCGCGCTCGCGGCGGTACGAGTCAGCGGCAGCGGTTGGACGCGCAAGGTCCACGTGATATCTCGCGCGGCGTCAGTGAACCGTCCTGGGCGGCTGTTCGTGTCGTTGCTGCGGCGTCTGTGTAGCGATGAAGTGGCTTCTGACCAGATTTAGTCTTTCTGTATCACAAGAGTAGCTTTGCTCTTGCTCTGCCGCATCAGGGGCACTGCCCGAGGCGGTCGATCAGTGTGTAGCTGAGCCTGTGCCGCAGTGTCGTGATCGGATGATCCACGTGCTGTTGCGCGCGCAGGACCGCCTCGGGGGACGTAACCCTTGGGAAGGGCAGGCACTTGTCGTTCGATGAAGTTCTTTCTTTTCCCGCTGACTGGCTTGTCGGCGATGAGTCGCACAGCCACGGGAACGCGTCGGCCGCGATGCTCAGACTGGCATGGTGGTGGAACCCACGTCAGCCGCGGCTCTCGTAGTGCCCAGACCGAAGTCCTGCTTCATATCTTGGTAGTCGCGTTCGATGCGCCAGCGTTGGGGTGCGTCGACTACCAGTTCGTTAGTCGGCGTGCCTTCGGATGCGAGGACGGGACGTATTTGCTCGGCTCCGCCTGGTCCGCGGGCCACTCGGTGAGCAGCTACTCCAGGGGGCGCAACCGCGCCTTGCCGGCATTGCCGCCGGCGTGCTGCCCGCGCAGCGCTGCTGCGGCGCTTCAGCGATAGCACCAGGTTATCTCTGTGTTGTTGTGTGGTCCGTTTCATCGGCAACAGCGAACGAGGACGATAGCCGTTCTGCTCCCCAAGAGGATCTCCATGTACCGCACCCTGAGCGCACTCGCTGCGTCAGCTCGAATTTCGCTGGCAATCCTTGTGGGGCTACTCGGCAGCGTGCAGGCATGTATATGACGAACAGCTACGCGTCCTCTCTCACGGTTTACGGCAGCACGATCTTCTTCCTGGGCGGCGTCATGTGCCTAGCACCGTGCCGGCGCAAATAGTGCTGCCCAACCGCATGCGCGCACTGGGCATGGCGTTGCAGGTGTTGGTCCTCCGAGTCGTTAGGCCCGGAACTGGCCTGCTGCTGGTGGGAGTGGTGATCGACGGCTTTGGCATCGGTCACCCCCTTTTCCATCGGCACCGCGTTGGCGCCGATGTGCGCGACTGCTACCGTCTGCAGCATGGAACTGTTCACGGCTTCTTACCGCATATTGTGTGGCCCGCACCGCCCGTCGCCCGCCCCCAACCGCTCTGAATGGAGGGCCGACATGCCCGCGACGACGACAACACCGATAGATGATCCACAATTTTTCACCCCCTCGAACGTAGAGATGTCGGCTTCCGACATATTCGAACTCAGCGCCGTCGAAGTGCTGGCCGCCTTCGAACGCGGAATGCTGACTTCGGAGGACTACGTCCGGACGCTGCTGGGACGCGCCTATGCACTGCGTTCGCTCGACAGTTGGATTACGCTCAACACGACGGGTGCGCTCGAAGCAGCTCGCGCCGTCGATGCAGCGCGGTCGCGCGGCGACAAACTCGGCCCACTGGCCGGACTGCCGCTCTACATCAAGGACAACATCAACACCCAAGGCATCCGCACCACCGCCGGCACGGCGTCGCTGAAGGACTTCGTGCCGCGCGAGAACGCACCAGCGCTGGAATCGCTTCTCAGGGCCGGGGCAATCGTGCTGGCCAAGGCGAACCTGCACGAGTTGGCCTTCGGCAGCACGTCGAGCAACGCGGCCTTCGGTTTCGTGAAGAACCCGTACGACACGAACCGCATCCCGGGAGGGTCTTCGGGCGGTACCGCGGCGGGCATTGCGGCACGCATTGCACCTGCAGGGCTGGGCACCGACACTGGTGCATCGGTGCGGCATCCGGCGTCGTTCTGCGGCATAGTGGGTCTTCGCCCCTCGGTGGGCAACGGAGCCGCTGAGAGGCGTTATCCGGGCGGTGGCGTGGTGCCAATTTCGAGGACGCGCGACACGCCTGGACCCATGGCTCGAACCGTGGCCGACGTTGCACTTCTAGACGCGGTCGTCACCGGCACAGATGTGCAACCGCTCATGCCGGCCAAACTTGCCGGCCTGCGCCTCGGTCTGCCGCGCGCCCATTTCTGGGAGAACCTCGATCGCGAAATCGAAGTCGTCATGAACGTCGCGGTACGCAAGATGCGCGACGCAGGCGTCGTTTTCGTCGAGGCGGACCTGTGGGGCTTGCCCGAACTCAACGAACGCATCTCCATGCCGATCGCACTCTACGAGTTCTATCGGCGCGATCTGTCCGCGTATCTGAAGGAGGAAGGCCTGTCACTCACGCTCGACGAGGTCATCGCGCGGGTAGAGAGCCCCGATGTCCGTGGCGTCTTCGCCATCGCCAAGGGCATGTCGACGGAAGCCTACAACGAGGCGATCCACGTGCATCGGCCCAAGCTCGTCGCACTCTACAGGGACTACTTCGAGAAGTACGCTGTCGAGGGCGTGCTGTTTCCTACCTGTCCCATTCAGCCGCCCCTGATCGATCCGGCGTTTACGGGAGGTGTCGAGATCAACGGCGTGCCCCAACCTGGCGGGCCGGCCGCGCAGTTCCAGGTGCTGATTCGCAACGTCGATCCAGGCAGCAACGCTGGAATTCCAGGGCTCGCGCAACCCGCCGGCATGACGGCGCGCGGTCTACCGATCGGACTGGAGATCGACGGCCCGCTGGGCAGCGACCGTCGGCTGCTGGCCATTGGGCTCGCCGTTGAGCGACTCTTGGGCAAATCCCCCACGCCGCACCTCTGACATCGCCTTTCACTTCATTGCAACCCTTGACATCGATGACACCTCACCAAGACACCATGACGCACTTGATCCTCTATGCCGACGCGCAGGCGTTGCCACCCGCACTGTTCACAATCGGCACGGCGGACCCGCGGCCCGACGACAACCTCTTCATGTACGAGAAGTGGATTGCCGCCGGGAATACGGGCGAGTTGGGGGTCTACCCCGGCGGCATTCACGGCTTCACCTTCCTGCAGACGCAACTGGCGCGTCATGCGGCCGAGCGCTCTGAGCGCTTCATCGCGGAGTATGTCGCATGACTTCGAGCGACACCAGCCCACGTGCCAAGCTGCACGAATCCGTCAACGGCCAGTTGGACGCGCCCTTGCGGCGCACACCCGCCTGGAGCATCGAGCAGAAGATGGCGATCGCGTGCCGCTACCTGGCACAGCAGGAGCATTGCGACACGCTCGCAGGCCAGATCACCGTCCGCCTCGACGATGGACGGTTCGCCACTACGCCAATCGGCGTAGCGTTCGACGAACTCCTTCCGGGGGACATCATCGTGGTCGACGAGGACCTCCGGCTGCTTGAAGGTCACGGCATGGCTAACCCCGCGACGCGTTTCCACATGTGGGTGTACCGGACTCGCCCAGATGTGGCCTGCATCATTCACACGCATCCCCCCGCCACCTCGGCACTGTCCATGATCGAGGAGCCCCTGGTGGTCGCGCACATGGACCAAACGCCCTTCTTCAACGATTGCGCGTTCCTGAAAGAGTGGCCTGGCCTCCCGATCGCCGACGAGGAAGGCGAAGTGATCGCTGGCGCGCTCGGCTGCAAGCGCAGCATCCTGCTCGCGCACCACGGTTTGCTGACCGCGTGCGTCAACATCGAGGAGGCGACCTACCTGGCCGTGCTCTTTGAGCAGGCCGCACGGCGCCAACTGATGGCCGCCGCTGCCGGCATCATCCGGCCCGTGGCAGATGCGCTGGCACAGGAGTCGCACGACTTCCTGCTGAAGCCGAGCATCGTGGCGGCAACGTTTGCGATGTTTGCCCGGCGCGTGTTGCAGGCCGGGCATGTTCAGGTGGATTTTGTCGGGGAGACATAAGGGCGCCTCCTCGACCTCGGGCCGGAGACTGGCGTCATCGAATGAGGTGCAGAAAGAGCAACCTGCAGTTCGCCGCCAAGCGAACGCCCGCACCCGACCATTGCATGTCCGAGAAGGAAATGCAGCGCAAAGACAGCGCAGAAACAGGCGTCGGGGCTCATCGGCATGGGGTCGAGACCAACATCACTTACTACAGCTCGATGCAAGACGCGCCGGCGCCGCTAGTCCCTATGAGGACAGTTCCGAGTCCCTGCTATACACGGTGAATCTTCGTCGACTGCTGGACCGGGCATTGGAGCGCAATTGGCCAGCGATGGCAAACTGGAACGCCTCGCCCAACTCGACGGTCAGTGGCACGAACGCATTGACCGAGGCCGATTGGCCTTCGCCCTGGCGCCATGGTTGGATGAAATCTGTGACGCGGCTGTAGCCGTCGTCGTAGTCAGGGGCCTTGATCTCGACGTACAGCGCCTTGGCCTTGCGACGCTCATGCTTGGGTCGTCGGGCATCGGGGCTCAAGGCCTGCATGAGCGGCTCGTGGGAGACGGTGAACTTGTTGGGGCGCACGCCGCGACAGTAACTTCGGCGGGCCATCGACCTCGCCACGCAGCCACTTTGCAATCGAGTCGCGCGACAAGCCAGTCATGCGCGAGGTCTCGCGCTCCGACTTGTTGTCTCGACAATGCGCCGGGTCCTGCCAATAATGTCCATGGTGATAGCTCCTCGTCCCCTGCTGCACAAAGCAACAGCAGAGTAGGTTGTTCACCCGGCTCAGATTTCAGTCGGCGCGTTCCTCAAAGCGGCTCGATTTTCGGCTGGCGCCAACACCGTTGGACGCCACGTAGAGGCCCGCCTTGCCGGACAGCACCGGGCTCAGTGCAATGACGTCGCCACCGGAGTCGAGTGTCGTCGCGGAATAGATCAACCCGTCGAATCCACCGCCCGCCGCTGACTGGAAGTGACAACCGGACCAGTTGTCCGGCAGCTCAACCTCTACGTCCAAGAACTGAGCACGCGTTCCGAGCACTTGACAGAACCCGCTCGAAACCATGCTGCCTTTCGCCTCCGACGCGCCTCGCGCCAGTCGCATCATTGGACACCTTTCGAGAGGTCCTTCATGGCGAACGCGCAGCACGCTCCAATGAGCGCGAGTGAGGCGATGTACACGCCTATCGGCAACAGACTCCCAAATCTCGCGACCAGTGCCGTCGCGGCGATCGGTGCGAAACCTCCACCGAGTGCGGCAGCGAACTGGATGCCGATCGAGACACCCGAGAAACGGACATCGACCGGAAACTGCCGTGCAAACAAGGCCGACTGAGGCCCGAAGAGCAACGCGTAGTTCACACCGAGCGCCAACGCGAACGCCGCATGGAGTGCCGCCGGGCTACCCGTATCAACCCAGCGCAGCAGAGGCACAACCGCAATGGCCATCAGGACCGCCCCGAGCGCGTAGAACTTGCGAGCGCCGACCCGATCTGCCAGCCATCCGCACAACGGGATCGTCACGATCTGGATCGCGGCTCCCGTCAAGACGGCTTGCAGAACGTCAGGCCTTCTTATGCCCAGCTTCGTCGACGCGTACGCGACGACGAAGACCGTGAACACGTAGAACAACGTGACTTCGGGCAGCTTGGCTCCGATGGCGAGCAGCAGTGACTTCTTGTGTCGGGCGAGGAGTTCCAGCAACGGCGGTGTGCGTACGAGAATCGATCGCTCCGCACGTTCGAACTGTGGCGACTCGGAGACCTTCTTGCGAACAAAGAAGCCGAGCACGACCAGCACCACGCTCGCGACGAATGGGACGCGCCAGCCCCAACTCTGGAAGTCCTGTTCAGGCATCCGACTGAGCAGCGCGAACGCAGCGGTGGACAACAGCAGGCCGATCGCTGGTCCGATCTGCGGAAGGCTTCCGAAGAACGCGGCACGCCCGGACGGGGAATGCTCCACTGCCATCAGGACCGCCCCGGCCATTTCGCCCCCGAGCGCGATGCCTTGCGCAATGCGCAGACAGACCAACAACACCGCGGACCATGCGCCAATGGCGGCATAGTTCGGAATCAACCCGATCGCGACGGTCGAGAAGCCCATCAGGAACAACGAAAACATGAGGGTCGACTTGCGGCCCAGGCGGTCCCCGAAGTGCCCGAAGATCAGTCCACCGAGCGGTCGGGCAAGCAGTCCGGTCGCGAACGCTCCGAAGGACGCCAGAGTTGCCGCCGTCGGATCGAGACTTGGAAAGAACTGCTTGTTGAAAACCAACGCGGCCGCGGTTCCGTACGCGATGAAATCGAAACCCTCAATCACTGATCCGAGCGTGGCTGACAACACGGCCCTGCGTCGAATCGGTGACGTGTCGATCCGCGAATTCGCGACGCTGCTGTCGAGGAGAATGCTTGTGGGAGTGTTCACCGTCCGTGCCCAAGGTTGCGCGCCGCTCGAAACGCGACGTCGTGCGCAGCCTAAGGAGTCGGCGGCCCCGGTCACAGGGGTGCAACCGCACTACAGCAATAACCAAGCGTTATCACTATGTCGATCTGGCTCGGCGCCAGCGAGGTGGCGAGCCCCGCAGGGCAACTTCGGCTTCGACGTGTCGCCGCAGGCCGCCCCCGCGCGCGCGGACTTCCGGAATGACGATTCACCAGCGCGCGCAGGACGCGGCCTTGAATTCGAGAATGTCGGACAACCCGAGCACAGGCAGTTCGGGCAATGCCTCGACGATGACGCCTTCCGCGATTTGCAGATCCAACGCGGGGCGATCGGATCGGCCCATGTCTTGGCATTTGCAAGGGAGGTGCCGACTGTTCCTATGCTTATGCTCGCGCCCTGGACTTGGGTGTGATTCTGTGCGTCGGAGAGAAGTTCACTTGCTCCAACCGCGCATTGCCTCTGGTTGATGGACAAGCGCCCAACCTAAGTTCAGGCATTATTCGTTGCTCCGCTGCGAGCGCTACGCGATACATAGTTTCGGCCGTACATGGATCACCTCATCGACCCCGCGCATGTTCGAGCTGGCGACGGCCCGGAATTGGTCGCCGTCAAGCTCTCCACCCGCTGGCCGCGGGTCACGCAAGTGCACTGCCACGCACGAGGGCAACTCTTCGGTTCGCTACGCGGTCTGCTCACGGTCACATCAGAGGCGAATTGTTGGATCGTTCCATCGGTACACGCAGTCTGGATACCGCCGCATACTGCACATGCGTTGCGCTCCCACGGTCCGTTCAACGGCTGGAGCGTGTACGTCACCGAAGCATCTTCCGCCGGACTGCCTGTCGAGCCGTGCACGATGCGGACGTCCGCACTCCTCCTCGAAGCCGTCGCCCGCGCGTCCACGTGGCCGCGAGAACTACCGTTGGACGCGGCGCAGAGCCATGTGGCCGCGGTGATCCTGGACGAGATCCGCTCACTGCCGCGCGAGCAATTCGGTCTGCCCGTACCGCGAGATCGTCGCCTGCTTCGCATCACATCCGCGCTCGCAACGGATCTGTCCGATACCAGGCGTCTGGAAGAATGGGCGAAATGGGCCGGCCTCTCGCCACGTACTCTGAGCCGGCGTTTCCTCGCCGAGACGGGCTTCACGTTCTCGGGTTGGCGGCAGCGGGCACGACTGATGAAAGCAGTCGATTTGATTGCCGCCGGCGCATCTGTCACCGCGATCGCGATGGATCTCGGCTACGGAAACGTGAGCGCATTCATTGCCATGTTCAAGCGCGAGTTCGCCACGACTCCGTCCGCTTTCGCGGAAGACGTAGTACGTCGCCATGCAACCTGATTGCGGTCGCCAGAGACTTTATGGCGGTTCTAATTCGCCGACTGGATCCACTCGCGAGAGGCGAAACCGCAAACCAGAGATGTCGAAAAGCCTGAACTTCGTCGCTGCCCGAGATGGGATGTCGCCGCGCATCTTCAACGGCCCGAGGTCACGGGGCCTATGGGAAATTGGTGTCCGCTTGACCTTGGCGTTGACCCTTGCATCTCTGATTACAGCTTGTTCCGGCCTGCCTGTATCGCCCCCCCGGCTCACGACATCGGCAATCCATGACTTCGCTGAGACACCGCTCGCCGCGATCACAAAGAAGGTCCTGCCCTCCGATGGCCGATCAGGATTTCAGTTGCAACCCTACGGACCCAATTCGTTCGCCACGCGCATTGAGCTGACCAAGCTCGCAGTTCGCAGTCTCGATGTGCAGTACTACATATTGAGCGGCGACAACACTGGACGCACCTTGATGCGCGCATTGCGAGATGCCGCGGCACGCGGCGTTCGCGTTCGGCTTCTCATAGATGATCTGTATACCACCGGTGAAGACGATCTTCTGCTGGGCCTTGCAAGCCATGCAAATGTGGAGATACGCCTATTCAATCCGTTCCCCGGAGGGCGCGGTAGCGATGTCACCCGTTTCGTCAGCTCGGGCCTCGAGTTCGGTCGAGTGAACCGTCGCATGCACAACAAGCTCTTAGTTGCGGACAACGTTGCGGCCGTCGCCGGAGGCCGCAACATGGCTGACGAGTACGTGATGAACGCCAACGGGAGCAACTTCATTGACATGGACACATTTGTCGCGGGGCCTGTCGTGCGTGATCTGTCCATTGAATTCGACTACTACTGGAACAGCGACGTCGTGTTCCCACTTGAGAGCATCATTCACAGCAAAGGCTCATCCGCCGAACGCCAGGAAGACTTCGAGCGCCAGACTGCGCACGCAGCGCCGCCGCCGGCAAGCGAGATTCCTTCGGACGGCAGGCCGAGGCATCCACTCGACGGCGAACCTGATTCGGTGCCGTTGGAGCTCCTTCCCATGCTGAATCTGCCGTTTGACCTGGCGCGTCGCCAACTGAGTCCGCTGTTGTGGGCGAACGCCCGTGTGCTGTTCGACCCATTGACGAAGACGGAGGGGGTGAACGAGACGAAAAACTCAATCGAGGGGACGGTCACCGAAGGTGTCATCCACTGGTTCATGACGGCTCGTCACAGCATCCAGATGGTGTCTCCGTATTTCGTCCCAAGCGATAGTGCCGTGGCCAGCCTAGTTCGTGCAAGAGCAGAGGGAATCGACGTGGAGCTCCTGACCAACTCGCTGGCATCGACCGACGAACCTTGGGTGTATGTGGGCTATTGGGCCCACGTCAAGGACCTGTTGAGCTCAGGTGTTCGGGTCAAGGAAATCAGTCCGTCGCTGAGCGTTAAGCGTCGCAAACTCGGCATCTTCGGTCATCGAAGAGGAGCCCTGCATATGAAGAGTGCGATTGTGGATAACAAGCAGGTATTCCTCGGCTCGATGAACATGGACCAGCGTTCTGCCCGCCTCAACACGGAGCTGGGATTGATCATCGATAGCGAAGAAATGGCGCACCAGTTGGTGCGCTTTGCAGACGCGGGCAGTTCCTACGAGCTACGAGTGAGTGCAAGCGGCCAAGGCATTCAATGGGTGGAGGATGACGGAAACGGCGGACAGAAGATCTACGACGTGCCACCGGAAACCACATTTTGGCAGCGCTTTCGACTGCGTCTGATAGGGCCACTGATTCCTGAGAAGCAACTATGACTTCAGTTATGCCGTCTGCAGTGAGTTGATCAGAGATTGCCTGACCAGTGCCGAACACATTGCCAGTCTCGGTCCGGCCTGTTCCGTCTCAAGGTTGTCGACGGAAAGCGCCCCTCGATAAGGCGGAACTCGGTCTCAACTGAGAAGCGCCGAGTTAGCGTCCCCGGAGTGATCGCCGCCCGTGTGGCCCAGTCCTCCATCCGGCGGCTATCCCTCAAGTCTTTCATCCGCACGCTGGCCAGCTGCAACAGTCGAGGGTCTCGCGGCATGGCAGTCCGACCGACAGACGCCTGCGTCAACTCAACGGCGATGAGATGCGGTCCGTCATGGGACTGCGTCAGATCCGGGAAAACCAGGCGCTTCGGTATGGCTTGAAATGCGTATCGAAGGTCTCTTTTGTCGGAGCTGCGCTATCTGTCTTGACCTAGAGTGAAGTCTCACACACAAACGGAATTCGTCATGCGAGCAGAAGACATTCTTCCCGAACACATGAACCAGGATCACTTCAATGGGGTGGCGGTCCGCAAGGGAACCGTCGGCGCTTTCCTTGCCAATGCCAGGACGTGGATCGACCCGGCCGCCTCCAGCTCGGATCGCTTGACGGCAGAGCGCGACATCATCGAGGCGCTGCCGGCGTTGCGGGCACTGGGGTTGTTCAACATCCTGGATGTCCGAAACGAAGCGCTACGTACGTTCGTCGCGTCGAACTGATTGGTCCGGCGAGATTGGCGATTGGCACGTTCGGCACGTCGCCACTTGTGCCCCCAGAATCATTGCACGTCAGAGCGTCAATCCACGCCGATCCATCGGCCGATGCGCGAGCGCCTCTCTTGGCGCATGATCGCTGGCGTTTGCGCGCGGTCTTCGCGGTTCTATTGCACTGCTCGACCAGCGCCGCCTCGCAGACTCTCCATCTCTCGAAGTCCTCGATCACACGCGCGGTTCGTGAAGTTGAACGCCAACTCACCCGTTGTTCAGCGAGGGTCACAGGGCATGGTCGGGCCTGCCGATGGACGCTTGCAGGGTGTCCGTCTGGCGCACGCTTGGGATGAACTAGATCACGCGGCGCGCCGATGCCATGGCAATGCGCCCCCGATCAATGCTCGAAGCGGTCGCAGCACAGTCGTACTGGCATCCTCCGTCAGCTCACGCGGTCCGCAAAGTCTCAAGGCGGTTTGCCGCATTGGGAAGCGAACCCGCGTGGCTGCTCACATCGGATTCTCGCAACCGGCCGCGCACCACACCGTTCGTTAGCTCTTGAAGGTCGAGCGTTTGGCAGGAACGCGATTGTTCCAGCGAACAACGCGCCGAACGCAGCTCACGGAACCGGGCGGCGCGATCGCGCGAGGCGCCCAGCTCGCGTCGGCCGAAAATCGGATTGCCGAAAAAGAGCTGTCGGAATTTTGCGGCCACCTGTGGGGGCAGGTCGCCGTCGGTGTGCTGTCTCAGTCCAGCGCCGTCCTAATCCTGGCGGCCGTGACCTGAACCGCGAAGCGGCATGCCGACCTGCGAATCACGGTGGTCGACGGTACCTATGACTCACTGGTAGCAGATGCGCGACGGTGACCTGGGCATGATCATCGGGGCGCTATGGCCGCCACCAAGCGAAAGCGACATGACTCACGAGACGAGCTTCGAGGACATGCTCTCGGTCGTCGTGCGGACGGGGTACCCATGCCGCACGGACGGATGTAAGCCACCAGAGGCGCTGGCCGACCTGACGGACCTCAGTTGATAATGGAAGCGTTTCCCCAGAACGCGCAATTGTGCCTGCTTGCGAACGAGGTATCAGGTGCAACGGCACCCGGGGTTAGCGATAGATAAGTGTCGTCGGCGACCGAATATGCGGGCCAATTTGGATCGCCGGCGATATTCGGATTACCAGTGCGTGCGAACTGCGTCCAGTAGCGAACCATCTGGCTCGAGAGGGCTTGCTGTGCCGAGTTGAACGGGGCTCCGTAGAAAATCTTCTGCCCCGCGGGAAAAAGATACAGGAGGTCAGCTGAATGATAGGCGCCATAGCCTTCCGACCGTGGAGGCGGGGTGAAGAAGTCAAGCACCGACGAGACTGGTGCGTTCACGTCGTTGAACTCGTACGCGAAAACGGGACTTCCGCTTGCCGCCAGCCCATTTGCTGCGTTGTGACCACTGCAGGCAAAGAGGAAGTCGCTTACGGCATTGTCGAAGGTCCAAGTCGCCGATTCTTTCGAATTCAACGGATATTGAGTCATCACAGCCGATGCCTGCGGACCAAACGCTTGGCCGATATTCCCCGGCTCCTCCGACTCGTTCATTTCTCGGCCCAGCGCCAAGTCAAAGAACACTGCAGATAGCCAACTGAATTCGTGCGAGTTGTTACCCATCATGACGGCGACTTTATTGTAGTTGCCGCTGGTGATAGCCTCCTGCGTAGTGCGAGGCAAGGTGATACCGTCGACAGTAGGTGAAAGCGGGGCAAGTATGCTTTCGCCTTGTATCACCGGCTCGAACTCAAGTAGTTTGCTAACAGGCAGCGCGCGAAGGCAGGTCGCGCTTTGGTCAGCACAGCCAGCCCTAGAGGCGAACGACTGGCCTCGCGCAATAGCCTGCTCCAGCGTCGGTTGGGTCGACTCGAACGCCCCGCTCTGAACGATAGCTTTGCTAAAAAGGCCTGCGGCCGTCGGCGAGGCGATCTGTGCCATGATGCTTTGGCCGCCCGCCGATTGGCCGAATAGAGTGACATTGGCGGCGTCGCCGCCGAATGCTGCGATATTGGTCTTAACCCATCGCATTGCTGCTTGCTGATCAAGTAGCCCAAAATTGCCAGACGAGCCAGATGGCGTTTCGCCCTTGAGCGCAGGATGAGTAAGCCAGCCCAGCGCACCCAGACGATAGTTGATTGTGACAACTACGATGCCTTGCGCAACGAGTTGAGTTGGATCGTAGTTGTCGCTTTGCCCGAATACCAAGCCGCCTCCGTGGATCCAGAACATGACGGGACGATCCTTACCGTCTGCGGGGGCGTAAACATTCAGATATAGGCAGTCCTCACTCTCCTTGTCACCGCTGGCCAACTGTGGGCAATGGTCAGAGAAATGACTTGCATCGAGCGTATCTTTCCAAGCTGCCGCAGGTTGTGGAGGAACCCACCGCAACGCTCCAACCGGCGGCGCCGCGTAGGGTATGCCCATGAATGACCGCATCGAAGTACCGGATGTGCCGCGAACATTCCCCTTGTCGGTCATGACCACGTTTGGATCTCCGGTCACGACCACGATCGGGTCTTGACCGCTACTGGAACCGCCGCAGGCCGTCAATACTGCCGCGAGAGATAAGGTAGCGACGACCATGCCCGATACGCTTGGGCAAATTCGAGAACCGCGATCGATGGCTTGGCGCAGCGCTCTCGCCGCGAGACCCCTAGACGTGTCTGGTATTCTGATCGCGAAGCCAAGTGTCGCGATGTAGCGATCGATCACCGAAATGAACCTATGAGCGTGCGTCTTCATTCGTTCTCGCGTTAGTTTGTTAAATGGAATTCGAACGATGAGCAGTTACAGCGCTCTTTGCTACCACACTGCTACTTGCAGAGAATGTCTAGGTGCATCGTCAACGCATGATCCCGCTTTCGATCTGTCTCCGAAGTGAGATTCGACCTAGCGCACAAATCGCATTGACAATCGCGGCACTCAATCGCGACATCCTGTACCGCATGCGCCAAATCTCAATCCTGGGGCCCCGCTAGTGTTGGTCATGTAAACAGGGCAGGATATGCATCTAGCGATATTTCTGAGTTAACTTCTGGATAACGCAACAGGGATGTCAAAAGATGCGCTGACGTGGATGCGGCCGCTCCCCACAGAGTCGGAATCGGAGATCGCCGGGGCTCAACCGTGCGACAACCTGCAGATTCGAGCAGGGGATGACCCTTGACCTGGAATCCGTATCCCATAGCTGAGCTCATGAGGCAGCTTGCCTTGGTTGATTGGCAAGCCAGTTCTGTTCGTGCTGCATCGGGCTGACGTAGGTCAGCGTCGAGTGCGGCAAGCACGCCGACAGGCGCGGCCTGGTGCCCCGACCTGCCAAGCCCCGACGAACACGGCCTTCGTCGCTGCCTTCGCGGATCCCACCGCAATACGCCGCGCAAAGTTTCGGTTCAGCGCTCTCTTGACCGACAGCGCGGGCTGTCGCCGATCGTAGTGCCATTGTGCGACGCACTCCACGCGGCCAACTTCACATCGGTGTGTTGTGGCTTCAAGTTCCTGTGCGACGGTTTTTCGGCAGGACGAGCACGTCTTCGTTGTTGCCAAGGACGCTCAGGGCCGTGCGTCACTCAAGTGGATCGCCACGCCGCTTGAGGCGAACGTCGATGCCTGCTGGAACGAGTGCCAGTAGAGGTAGAGTTTGCATAGGTTCGCGTGGCAAGGCCGTATCTCGCGGAGTCGACCAGCGCTTCGCTTTACTCAGCTCGTGGACCTCACGCCGACCTCGGCCAGATGCTGCGCGATACCAATCGCCTGCTCGACCAGGCGGTTGCCGCATTGACGCCGGCGGATGACCGCGACCTTGCGCTCGAAGTTGCCGCCTACGATGCGCACACGCTCAAGGCCGCGCGACTCGACGATCGTGGAACGCAACTGCGCCGGCAAGATGCCCATGCCGCAATTCGCGGCGACCAGGTCGAGCGTCAGTTCCACGGAATTGCTCTCTATGGTCGGATGCAGCGGACAACCGCATTCACGTTCGACAATGCGACGCAGCACATAAGGGTGCGGCGGCAGGATCAGACTATGCGTCGCGAGTTCGGTCACCGCAATCTCGCAGGGGAGGTCGCTTCCTGCCCGCCGATATCCAACGAGCAGTTCGTCAAGCAGCAGAATGCGCTCAACCTGCTCGGAATCGATCGCTATGTCGTACACGAAGCCCATGTCGGCCTTGCCCCGCACCACTGACTCGACCACTTCCTGCGAACTAGCCGCCAGCAGCGTGAGCCGCGCCGAGGATCCGCTCTGGCGAAGTGCTATGACAAGGTCGGGCAAGAGATAGGCGGCCAGCGTATTGACCGTGGCAATGCTCAGGTAGTTCGTCGATCTGTCGAGTGAAGTGGCTGCGGCCAGCGCGCTGTCAATCTGGTCGAAGGCGGGCTCGAGCCGGGCCAGCAGTTCGACGCCCGACGCCGTGAGCGCAATGCCCCGCCCATGTCGCCGGAACAGCGCGAACCCAAGCTGCTCCTCGAGTCGCCGCATCTGCTTGCTCAGCGCCGGCTGGGAAATGGCCAGTGTCTCGGCGGCCTTGCGCAGCGATGGCGCGCGCGCGGCAAACATGAACTGTCGCAATGAATGGTCTGTGGTGGTGTCCATGGCGCCGGCAGGAGGAGTGGAGCGGCAAAGCGTAGCTCATCATTGCGCCGGTGCGTGCCGCTAGCGGCTCGCTAGCAATAACATCAGCTTATATCTGTGTTGTGGCGGAATCCGTTTCACCTGCGAGCGCGAACGGGGAGGATGGTCATCCGTTTCACTCCCCCGACGGTCCTGCCATGTATTGCACGCTGCGCGCCGTTTGCCGCTCTCATTGCGGTCACGTTATGTGCTGGCGATGGCTGAGGCGGTCGCGCTCGCAAGAAGAGCGGTGGACGCAACGACGCCGTTCGCACCGGCGTTGCACGGAGGTATTGCAGATTCCCGGCGTTGCGGATCTTCTTGCCTGCGTGGCCGCGCGTGAATGCGAGCCCCGGATCTGCGCGATCAGCCGAATGGAAGAAGACCTACTTGTGTGCGCGCGAATGGCGGGTGCCCTCGGCGCACGAGCCCGATGAAATGCCTTTCCCAGAGGGGATCGGAGTTGCCGCGAAGGGCGTCTTTTCGCAGCGCGCGCCATTCAATTTTTCAAGCAACTGACTAGGCAGGCATTTTCATGAGCAACCTACTTCATGTACCACCGACGGCAGACTACCCAACACCACCAATATCTTCTGCGGTACGTGCGGGCGACTTGGTCTTCGTGTCTGGCACGCCCGGCTTCAATCCTGACGGCACACTTGAGGCAATCTTCGCCGGGCAATTTGCGCGCGCAGTGGAAGAACTGGCACGGGTCATGATTGCCGCGGGAGGAAGTATCCGTGACATCGTCAAGGTCAATGTGCTTCTCACACGGGAAACAGACGTCCCGGAGATGAACAGGCTGTATTCGCACGCGTTCGGCCCGACGCCCTTCCCGGCCAGGACCACATCGGTTGTCGCTGCATTGCCGCATCCACAAATGCTTCTGGAGCTCGAAGCGACTGCGGTCATTCAACTGACGGGCACGAGAGGATGAAGGCGATCACCACGGAAATCTCTATGGTCACTCTTCCAAAGCGTCCCCCCGAAATTCGCGAGGTTGCCGCGCGCGTCGCCAGCACTGTGACTAAGGACCGGCTGGACCGAGCGAAGCGCGTCTCAGCGACGTTGCGGAGTCATCGAGCGAACGGACCCAAATTGTCGATGCCCAAGGCCATCCCGAAGAAGGGCAAGAAGGAAAGTAGCAGGCGGAGCCACCAACGGGCACTCCCAAAGGCAGAGCGTTGCTGCCATGCCCCCCAACCCCCCATAACAGCAAATGGACTGGAGATCTGAATGAAGGCCGTCAACAGGCTCGGATCAGGAGCACGCGAGGCGTTGGGTGGCGGCAATGCTTCCCAGGCGCCTCAGCCTGCGAGCGTGACACCGAACGTGCAGCCGGACACGACCAAGAACTTCCTGCTGATTCATGGTGCCTGGCACTCAAGCATCCACTGGAATCGTGTGAGCGCAATGCTCGCCGCCGCGGGACATCGTGTCTGTGCGATCGACTTGCCAGGTGCAGGACTCAATACACGATTACCGCGGAGCTATGTGGAGAGCGACTTCGTCAACCTCGGCACCGAGCCCTCACCCCTCGCCTCCATCAAGCTGGATGACTACCGTCGAGCCGTCATCGAACAGGTCAAGGTGCAAGCGTCTCACGGCAAGGTGACGCTTGTCGCCCACAGTCTTGGCGGCGTCACCGCAACGACGGTGGCGGAGGCCGTGCCCGAACTGATTGAGCGTATCGTTTACGTCGCCGCTTTGGTGCCAGTGCGTCTAGCGAGCATGATCGACTACGGTGGCCTGCCTGAGAACGCGGGCTCATTGACCCAGTCCATCTGGGTAGCAGACCCAACAGTTGTAGGGGCAGCACGAATCAATCCGAGGGATCCTAGCGCGAGCTACCTTGAGAAGGCCCGGCAGGCTTTCTACAACGACCTTTCGACAGAGGAGTTCTTGAAGTTTGCGGCCTTCTTGGTGCCCGACGTGCCGATCGGTGTTGCGCTAGCCGACGGGCGCGGAACTGCGGCTCGGTGGGGGAAGATCCCGAGGACGTATATTCGCTGCACCAAAGACCAATCGCAACCGATCGCGCTTCAGGATCTGCTTATTCGTGAAGCCGATGCGGCAACTCCGGAAAATGTGTTCGAAGTGAGAACGCTGGATTCCAGCCACTCGCCATTTGCGTCGATGCCAGATAAGCTCACAGCGATGATCACTAGCTAGTCCACTGAATCAGAGGAATTGGCGGTGATGCGTCGCGACGGATCGGCGAACGTCCACTTCAGTGGTTTCGGGTTGGTGTTGTATCGGCGGATGTATCGCATGAGCTTCTTGTCCAAGTCT
>Ga0307508_10001100_pt1 | contig 31317 bp, 19 predicted proteins | sample 9_EM_MG_FD_203089 | JGI IMG/M metagenome (GOLD analysis project Ga0307508, IMG submission 203089) | Populus trichocarpa ectomycorrhiza microbial communities from riparian zone in the Pacific Northwest, United States - 9_EM | ecosystem: Host-associated > Plants > Roots > Unclassified | place...
ACCCCACCTGACCCCCCCCCCCCCCCCCCCCCCCCTCTTTCCTTGTCTCCGACAGCTTTCGGTTCCGACGACTGCCTGGTCTCAGACTTGTGGAGCGAGCCGGACTCGCACTCAGTCGGCCGCTCGAGGGGCATGTGCCGGCAGTTGGTGCCGTTTCGTCGGCGTTTGGTGCCAACTGGTGCGACGGCTCCACTCCCCAATCCACCGAGCTCCCGCCCGCGCGCTGGAAGGCTCTGCGGGGAGAGGGGAGAGGCGATTGGGATCTTGTCCTTGAGGTAGCCGGGCCTAGCGCTTTGAGGAGATTTGTTGCTAGCAGGCAAGGATCGATGTCGTCGATGTTGTTCGCGGTGTTGTCCACCGAGAGACGAGAGTCGATGTCGATGTCGATGTCGTTGAGGTCGGAGGAAGGGCTGTTTTTGTTTATTCATTACTCGCATGTGGGGGCAATTTCTGATCATGGCGAGCCTGGCTCGGAGAATCACTCTCAGAATGGCCCGAGAAGCCATAAAACTGCGAAGCAGTCCTACTTATTCAAGGACATCGACCCGATGAGAGCAGACGATTCCAAAACCTGCCCAGTCCCTTTTTATAACCATTCCTTGGCCAGAGCAGGTGCAGGCTGTTGAGGACAAATACAAAGTCCTGGGCTTTTTTATGACAGCCCACGTCTGGAGGTTTCTATTCTATTCCAAGAATACGGGGGAGTTTACAGACATCCCGGGTCAAAGGAATTTAGAGACGGATCCTCACGTCTGAGTGTTAAGGACCTCACTACTCCGGATGTGTTCCCCTCTAGACTCTAGAGCTGGACAAGCAGCTTCTCTCACCTCCAGCAAGTATCTATGGGCTGGTGCTCACTAGCAAGTGGTGGGTATTTACTTACAGTTGGCGGGACTGCTTTCCCACTCCCAACTCTGGGCTGGGCTGGGACGCTGTCCGATTCCCCAACGAGTCGCCCGCCCGCCCACCCCAGCCAGCTTGAGCACATCTGTCAGGAGCCCTGCCTGCCGAACTATGTTTCTGGACGCAGGGACGGCGATTGTCCGGCTTTATCCAACGTCTGGGAAGGCGCTATGAGTGTCGACCATAGAAGAAGAAGATGCGACCAGAATAGCCGCTGGGGACGAACAACACAGCGGCAGTATCGCGGTTCGCGGTTCGCGGTTCGATGTGCCAACGCGGGGCGGAACAGGCAGAAGTCGATGGGTATGTAGTTCGCGAACCGCGGTCCGGACGCTTTTCCTCCCTATAAAGTGACAACCCCGGATCACTCCCACGGACATCATCCGCTCCTCTGATGCGTATCCAGTTAATCCCCGATCGCGTCTTGCGATGCTCCGGATCGACAACATGGGAGTCTATGTATCTGTCCAACTGCGGACCAAGGTCGCTATGTGTTTATCTATGTATGCATGTCTTTATGATCCAGCGCGGCCTGCGTTCTGCGGAGAGACCTCCGGTAAACAGTTGCTGGCTGACCGCCGAACATGGATCTGCAGAGGAGGGTGTCGATGTTCCCCCTGCAAGGAGATCCTCCCCACAATGTATGCATAGAACTTATTGTTTATTCATACTCGCATGCGACCTATATAGATCATGGCATAGAACTTAGGTGACTCAGATGCTTAGGTGTTGTCTTCAAACCTGCACGGGCATACATCAGCACCAGCCTTGCCGACTGTGAAGCCGTCGGAGAAACTTTCCGCAGTGGATCCTGAGACATATATGTGTACCACAGATTGGCGGACTGAGATATCATAACTCTATATTCTTCGCCGGCGGGTTGGTGATATGTACTTAACTGCCAAAGCCTGACGCGCGCTTTGTCCATGCAGATTTGCCAGGAAGGGACTTGGCAGTCTCGCACTGGCGTGGGACATCCTTCGACGGGAAGCCAGCTCTGTCATGTCCACCATACATAGTGGTAACAGCGCGTGCTAGTTACACGCTTGTGCTCTTGTTGGTTCACAAATCACTTCACGACCTCATCCGCGTCTGGCCCCTATTGTGTGCATGTAACATATGTAGGGGGCATCAACTGCTCCGCTCTGCTGTGATAGCCATTGCAGCACGGCTGCCGCAGGTAGGTATATACAGAGTATCTACGTGCTTACATACATCACCAGGAGAAGCATGTGAAATCGGGGACTCACCGTTGGATACATAGATGCAGAGGAAGGGAGGCGGAGATTGCAGGATCTTGGCGGTATGCAAGATGCAAGTGCTCTAGAGTACTTACATGTCTCAGCTGGGGCTGGCATGTGAGTCCCTGCTGTGGGCGGGACGTTTGGCCACATCTGCGGACCGGCCGTTCGTATGCAGAGTAGAAATGGACTGTCCTGCGTCGACGATGATGCAAGCTCGTACTGGCCTGCTCCGCCCATTCGCCGCGGAGGAGAGGTCACGTAGCATCACTCGAGACATCCACTCCGTCCTGCCTTGTCTCGCGATGCGCCAGGCGTGCTGCCCCTGCCCATGCCGCGCACAGTAGCGTCGGCCCAGTGGTCTCGAGATCCATATCACATATGTACATATGTACATAGATACATGGACTTTCCGATTACCGTACATGTGTCCGTGCAGAGCATGTTCAAAAAGATGCCACCAGCTGCCGCTCCTCTGGTACCGAATTCCGACCTGCACCCTTCTCTCCCTCTCTTCTCCACTCCTCTATCACACGTCGGCGACAAGAGATGACTTACGCCAACCGCGAAACGGTCGACATCGAGATCGACCCGGAACACGACCAAGTCTGCTCCTCCTCCCTCCTCCTCCTCCTCCTCCTCCTCCTCCTCCACTTCGAGATCGAAGGCCGGGACAACTGACGGCTGCTGCCCGCCATCGCTTACTGCAGGGGACCGCCCACGACGACGACGGCTACGAAACCGCGAGTTCGTACGGCTGCAGCATCGAGAGCTTGAAGTCTTCCCTCAATGAGTACATGCTCGAGAATGGCACGCTTCCCCCTCCCGAGCACGGCATCTTCTGGCCACCGGCCACTGTGACCTGACCGAGCTGCAGGCCGGCGATACCACACGTACTTTGGCAGCGACCGGAATTTGATGCCGACGGATGAGGTCCGTACGGAGAATTGCACCCCCTCCCACCCCCTCCGTCGCGCCCGAGGCCGTGCTGACCGCTCCTCGTCGGTGCAGATGGAACAAGACCGGTCCGCACCCCGCACCCTGTGTTCCCGGGTGTCGCCGTGGACAGCGACTGACGAGCGGGCCACGTGCTACACGCAGACTGGACCTGCACCACGAGATATTCCTCGGGCTGCTGCAGGGCGCGCTGCACCTTGCGCCGCTGAGACCCGAGAAGGTGGAGCGCATCATGGACGTCGGCACCGGCACCGGCATCTGGGCCATCGACATGGCGGACCGGTTTCCGAACGCGCAGGTCAAGGGCATCGACCTCAGCCCCATACAGCCGAACTGGGTGCCGCCGAACTGGTTCGTCCCCGTGGTCGGGGCGGCGGAGCGTGGAGAGAATGGCAGCTAACGTGGGAGGGTTGGTGGCTTGACCGAGCAGCCACTTCGAGGTCGACGATGCGGAGCAGGTCTGGACTTATGACGCGGTACGTACTCGACAGGACGCAGTTGCAGCCTGACGGCGTCCCCGGCTGCTCGAGCTACTCTAAGAACGGCCGCTAGGACTACTTCGATTTCGTGCACGCCAGGAACGTGTCGATGAACATCACGGACTGGCCGCTCTTGGTGTCCGAGATCTACCGGTAGGTCTCCCTGCTGCGTCCGCGCATTCTCTCGGACGCCAACCCTCCGCGCCGTCCAGCTGCACGAAACCGGGCGGCTACGCCGAGCTCGCCGAAGTCTCGGGCGCGCTCGTCGCCGACGACGACAGCATCCCGCCGACCCACCCGCTGAAGCTGTCGTGGGACCACCTGACGCGCGCGATGCGGCTGACGGGCCACGACTCGGTCGAGCCGCACACGCTGGCGGAGCGGCTCACGAACGCCGGCTTCGTCGACGTCAAGTCGTTCCGCATCAAGCAGCCGTTCGGCGGCTGGCCGCAAGACGCAAAGCTCAAGGTCATCGGCGAGATGTCGCTGCTCAACACCCACCTCGGCCTGGAGGCGTACTGTCTCGCCGCCTTCACGCGCGTCCTCGGAATGTCCAAGGACGACGCAACCGCACTGCTCAAGGAGGCCGCCGCCAGAGCCAGCGACAGGGGCATGCACGCGTACAATTACTTGCGAGTGCCCCGTTCCCCGGTCACCGCCCGCCCCGTGTATCTATGCTGATGGGCCGCATCGCAGCTATGTCGCGTACGGCCGGAAACCGAAGGAGGGTGGCTTCTTGGACGAGGAGGACGACGATTTCGAGGCAGCTGTTGAATCGCTACGCACGCAATTAGATAACCTCTAAATATGTATGTAGTTACTGCGTGTAGCCGACTGGCCTTTTCTGCACGCCCTGAATCAGCAAACCCGGTGCTCTGGTCCGGCGCACCCGTCAGTACTGTAGTCCATTGTGAATTCCCATGAGCATAAACAAACCGCAGAGCTCCGGATACTTTCTCGCCGGCAAGACCACATCTGGTGCAGAGGCCAATTCGCTGCAGGATCGCGAGCCCATGCGCACCGGCCTCCGGCCAGTGCTGTAGATGGGGTACCAGTGGAAGAGCCGGAGACTCTTTCCCTCCGGCGATACAGACATACGTCCATACATACTTATGTGTCTACGATGCCCGTCGCTGCATATGCTCACCTCTCTACAATCTATCTGTCTCCGCTGTCGCGAACTCTCTCCTCTCTCTCCTCTCGCGTAGCTGCGTTGACGAGGTCGTATCTGATCTGGGGGGTTGCAAGCACTGTCACGGTGAGACTGCGGTCCGCATGGGGGGGGGGGGGTGGAGCCCGGGTGTCTATTCGCCAGCCACGTTGCGGGCGTCTATTATCCAACCGCTTCGAGCACCTCTCTATCCAAAACCCCCCGCCAGATTCGCTCGTCTACGCCAGCAGATCCACGCCGACGCCCTTCAGCGCATCCACCGCCCACTTCGGGAACGCGCTCTTGTCTCCATCGTACCAGCCAGCGAACCTGTCCCGCAGAAACTGCGGATAGCGACCCTCGACCACGGCCGTGCGTGCGCTGTTCATGAGTTTGAGGAGGTAGGCGACGTTGTGCATGGTGAGCATGTGGGCGCCGACGGTTTCCTTCGCCGCGAGGTGGTGGAGGAACGCGCGGGTGATGCCCAGGCCGTTAGCGGTATACCTGCTGGCGTTGCCCGCGTAGGAGGGCGGGCTGATGGTGGCGTTCGGCGGCTCCTGCGCGGGCGTGTCCTGCGGCGCGCAGACGAGACACGAGCACTCCGGATCTATTGGCGAGAAGTCTTGGGCGTACAGCGCGTTGCGAAGGTTCAGCACGCCGCGGCTGGTGATGGCGTTGCCGAACCGCGCCGTCCGCGTGCCCCAGACGCAGTCGAACATGTCCGCGCCCAGGGCGATGGAGACGAGGAGGTCCTCGGGGTACCCCACGCCCATCACGTACCGCGGCTTCCCCTCGGGCAGGAGGTCGGTGCAGGTCCTCACCACCTGGCAGTACTTCTCCTTCTCCTCGCCCCCGCTAAGACCGCCGATCGCGATCCCGGGCGTGTCGCGCTTCACCATCTCCTCGCAGCACTCCCTGCGCAACGCCAGGTCCAGCCCACCCTGGATGATGCAGAAGAGGTTTTGCGTGTCGGCGTAGGTTCCCGTGGGCGACGACGGAGGCGCTTTGAGGTGCTCGATGATGCACCGGTCCAACCACCGGATGGAACGGTACATGGCTTCACGCATGCGAGCGTCGTCGGCAGAGGTCGTCGCGATCACGTCGTCGAGCTGCATGGCTATGTCGGAGCCGATGCTGTGCTGGAGGTCAATGGAGTGCTCGGGTGTCAGGAGCATCGACGAGCCGTCGTGCGGAGAGCGGAATCTGACGCCGGATTCGGTGACGGCTGCAAGCTCGAGCAGGGAGACCATCTGGAAGCTTTCCGGCCAGGTCAGTCCGGAGCGTGAAGCCGCGACGTGAGGAACAGGAACAGGAGAGACGTACCCACCGCTGTCGGTCAGGATGTTGTGGTTCCAGCTCTGCAGCTTGTGCGAGCCGCCGATGGCATCTAGCACCGCCTGTCCCGGCCTCAATCCGAGGTGGTAGGTATTGTTGAGGCACAGTCTGCAGCCGGCGGCCTCGAGCTGTTCCGGTGTGAGGCCTTTCAGGGACGCCTGAGTGGCCACGGGCATGAATAGCGGAGTCTCAACCGGGCCGTGAGGCAGTCGCAGGACGGAGGCGCGCGCTTTCGTGGTCTGCACATGAGTTACCGCGACGCCAGAAACCCCGACTCGACGTGGGCTGGGGCATGGACGAACCGAGCATTTGGCCACGATCTGGAACGTGAGTGCCGACGGCATCTTGGGAAACGTGGTGGTGGCGGCGGTGGCGGCGGTCGCGGCGGCGGCGGCCATGTTCTTGCGCATTTGGCGGCGTGGTGGGGAGACGCGTGGGGCGAACTGCTCTCACTGTATCGGCAGCTATGACTGAGCTCCGTGGCCTGGCCTTAGAGGAGTACAGCCCCGCTGTTTTTGAAGTTGCAGGCACAAGTTGGTAACTTTTCAAGCGACTGTCACGCTAAGCCAAAAATAAAATAAACGTGCGGCTGCAACCTTCAGGCGGTATCCATTCGTCATCGGAAAAAATGGTGGATGACTTGCCCTGCAATCGCGTCATTCCAGTCCTCTCATCACCACCCTCGCCCACTCGACAGAATGTCTTTCGGGTATGGTTCCCCTTCCCAGAGATGTGTTCCATTGAAAGACGCAACTCTTTCAGTTGGAAAAGCCTGTTATTCTACTAGTTGTGGAGTTCGATGACATCTGGCCGTCATTATATTCCGCGGCAAAAAGGTACAGGAGGGAGGAGCCGAGGGAGCGAACGCTGTCCGGAAGAGTCGCACCATTGGTAAATTCGCGGGCGTAGGAAATTTTTAGAAAGCTATGGGCCTTGGGAGTTGTGGTTATTTCTTTTGTAGAAACAGGATAGCAGGTAGAAAGTGGAAGCGGCAGAAAATGATTGAAGAGCATGTCTACTTACGTTCCATTCAATGATCACGAAATTCGAATTCGGCCCACTATATATGTACACCCAGCTGTTGCTCCACACGCTAAAATTTAGAGTGCTAGCAGCTTATATAGAAAGTTGCAGATCACCCAGATGCACCAGATGAGATCATGACGGAGATCAGGGGAGAAGGACTTGCAGAGTAACTATAGATAGGCTTGCAGACAAACAAAAATATGTACGTCTTCAGTTGCATGTTAAGGGCTTCCAGCAGTTCGGGTGGGATTAATTCGGTATCGTTTGAAGTTGTCATGATGGAGACAGATGGATATGTACTTTACAAATTACGGCAAGAGGCCTCTATTTTGTCTCCTTACTGATCACAAAAACGCCTGGTTCCTGCATTGTGCTGGGCTAAAAATTTTGCCCTCCATGCCAGGAGCCCTGAGCAGCGGGGCCGTAGACGCGATACTAATGTATCTACAGCCTTTATTCCGATCATCTGTGGCCTTGTGTGCATGGCGTTTCTGAATGGTAGAGGCGTCGGTGATTCACCACCTGCTGCAATCTCAATGGGCCCCCATTGTGCCATAACTACCAGTACTTCCCGCTCCAGCCCATTTTTTTTTCGCGACTCTGGAGTTTCATCAGACCTCGTATAGGTAGTATCCAACCCACCACCCTGTTAGCCGATGCCACCTGCAACTTCGGAAATGTTGCAGCATGCCCCTGTGCAATATAATAATACAGAATGGTGCCGCGTCAATTCGTGTATCTAGGAACATGACGGATTTGTGAGGTCACGACCGTGTTGCGTGACCCCATGCCACGTGCATCTAGTCGTGTTTCCTGCGCATCCTGCTCCACAGCTACAAGGTTTAGCATTGCTACATGATTGCACCCCATGCCGCCAAAACGCAAGACTACGACTGCATCCTCGGCGGCCTCCGCACCGCCAAAGAAGAAAGCCGTTCGTCCTCCTACGTCCGTGGAACCCCCGACTCCTGCAGCATCCTGGCCGCAGCACTTCCGCGACCTCGAACACGTCCACCGCGCCCTGAACCTTGTGTACGCGTTCCTCTGCTCGCGCAGGCAGCTGGCAACGACGTTCGACAATCTTCGCTCCGCTGTCGAAGCGCACATCCGTCGCGCGCTCACGATCGCCAACATTGCCCAGATCAAATGTCTCATGCCCCAGCGTGTCTACTTTGAGTATGTGGACGGCGAGGCTCTGCAGATCTACGTTGCAGGCGGTGGGAGGGAGAAGGAAAAGAACGAGGCGTACACGATGACCCAGCAGGACCGAAATACGGAAGACGGCCGTGGTGGGGAGGTGCTACTGTTCGAGTTCGTGGAGGACGTGCGGCTGTCCATTGGTGGCCAGCTGAAGGCTCTGAGGAAAGGGAGGACGGGGGCCGGGTTGGGGGAGTTTAAACTGCCAACGGTCTCGCTTGGGCACATGAAGAAGCTCATCGACCAGCGGAACGACAGGTTCGAAGCGGCGGTGAATGCCTTTCTGCAGCAGTGCGCGGAGGCGGGGGAGGACCCGGTCGAGAGCATACAGAATCAGGTTCGGCCGTTTATTCCCGAGAAATCTGACTCGTCTTCTCCCGCATCCGTAACCACTACCGTTCCCGCCGAGATCCCGAAAGAACGAAAGCCGATCGCTGACATCATCGAGGAGATCAAGAGCGAGGAGCTGTACTCGGGCCAGATCGTGGAGGATGGCCATCAGGTGTTCGACGAACAACCGCCGGTCTATGGGGACTTGAACTTTTTGATGTCCCAGGAACTGGTGGATGCGATTTACACTGCGAGGGATATCACCAGGCTGTACTCGCATCAGGCCGAGGCGATAAACAATCTCCTGGACGGCCACAATGTTATCGTCTCCACGTCTACGTCCTCGGGAAAGTCCCTCATCTACCAGATTCCGGTGTTGCACGAGCTCGAGCAAGATAGAGACACAAAGGCTATGTTTATCTTCCCCACGAAGGCCCTTGCCCAAGACCAAAAGAGGAGCTTGATCGAGTTGCTTGCCTATATGCAACATCTCGGCGATGTGGTCGTGGATACCTTCGACGGCGATACCCATTCCGATGAACGTCGGCGGATCCGAGACCAGGCGTCGGTCATATTTACAAATCCCGATATGCTGCATCTCAACATCCTTCCCAATGAGGAACACTGGCGCATGTTTCTCAAGAATCTCAAGTTTGTTGTCGTCGACGGTAGGATTCCCCCCCATCACGAAGCTATCCGTATGGAATCCAACACGTTGAACTATAGAGCTCCACGTCTACACCGGCCTTTTTGGTAGCCACGTCGCGTTCATCATGCGCCGTCTTCGCCGAATCTGTTCAGCGATCGGCAACCACGACGTCCGTTTCATCTCCTGCTCCGCCACCATCAGTAATCCCATCAAGCATATGAGCAGCATCTTCGGCATTGATTCAGTTCGCCTGACGGACGTGGACGGCTCTCCCTCGGGCCGGAAAGAGTTTTTGTGTTGGAACACGCCCTTCAAGGATCCCGATACTCCGTCTTCCGGCCGTGCCGATTCCGTCTCAGAGGCAGCCAGGATCTTCGCCCAGCTTGTCCTCCGCGGGGTCAGGACCATCGCGTTCTGTCGGATCAGAACGGCGTGCGAGCTTGTGCTGCAGTCTGTTCGCTCGGAGCTGCAGAGGCTGGGGAGGGGAGAGGTTACGGATCGCGTGGTGGGGTACAGGGGCGGGTATATCCCACAGGATCGCCGGAGGATCGAGAGGGAGATGTTTGAAGGCCAGCTTATGGGTATCGTGGCTACGAATGCCCTGGAGTTGGGCGTTGATATCGGCAGTCTCGGTCAGTGTTGCTCCTTCCATCGACTTCCCCACTGCAGCTAATTGGGATGTGACAAGACGCCGTGATAACCGTCAACTTTCCGCACTCAATCTCTGCTTTCCGGCAGCAATCCGGTCGTGCCGGCAGACGAAATAAAGACTCCCTCTCGGTGCTTGTCGGTGGTGCATTCCCAATCGATCAACATTTCATGACACATCCCTCAGAACTCTTCGCGCAGGTCTCCGCGCCACTCACGGTTGACCTGGCCAACGCTTCCATCCTCGAAGCTCACCTTCAATGCGCCGCATACGAGCTGCCCGTGGATGCCAGCCGTGACACTCATTTTCTCGGGCCCACCCTCCCCTTGGACAAGCTCGTCTTCGATCCAACCACCGGCTTTTATGATCCGCACCCACGCTACCTCCCCTACCCGCCTCGTCACGTCGCAATACGCGACACCGAGGACACTGGCTATGCGGTCGTCGATATCACTCATTCCCGTAACGCACTCCTCGAGGAGATCGAGCCCACCCGTGCCATTTTTGTCCTCTACGAGGGGGGGATCTTCCTCCACCAAGGACGCTCCTTCCTGATCCGCTCCTTCTCCCCCGAAAACCGTATCGCCGCGGTGGAGGCGGTAAATGTGTCCTGGACCACCTCGCCGCGTGATTTCACCGACGTCGATCCTTACCACACACGCGCGATCAAGCCTTTGCCCGAGCCATCATCGTCGCACGTCGCATACGGCAAAATCAAGATCCTGACCAAGGTCTTTGGTTACTTCAAACTCGACAAGCACAATCGCATCCTCGACGCCATCGAGGTGGACTCACCAACGATCACTAAGGAAGCCCTCGGATTCTGGGTCGACCTCCCTCCAGGACTGCTGCGCACCATGCGCAAATGGAGACTCAATCCCGCCGCTGGAATCCACTCCGCCGCACACGCCATCATCGCCCTGCTTCCCGGGTGCGATCTGAAAACCGAGTGCAAAGCCGCCGAGAAGGAGTTCGCCAAGATACAAACCTCCCGGAAGCGGCCCGCGCGATTGATATTTTACGAAGGCCGTGCTGGCGGCGGCGGCGCTGGCGTGTCGTATGCTCAGGCGGAGGATGTGCTCAGCAGGGCGAGGGAGCGTGTCGAGCGCTGTCCCTGCGATAACGGCTGCGTCGAGTGCTGTCTGGGTCCGACCTGTAAGGAGGGGAATTCGGTGGCAAGCAAGATCGGCGCTGTCGTGGTGTTGTGCGCAGCGCTGAACTTGGAAGTGGACGAGTCGTGGACAAAGGGCGTACCCGAGCACGGAGAAACCGGGTGGGATAGCGGCAGCGTCGTGCCCGTCTTTGGCGCGGGGGTGGGCAGGGGCGTGGAGGAGGGGAAAGATCCGGTGGTTAAGCCCGACGACGGGCAGAGTAGGTTTGCGAATACCATTGTTAAATAGCCTACAGGCCGGTTGCGCAGGCAGGCTTTTGCGTGCCACTCGCATCGGAACGGCGGCCTGATATTGGAACTAGTGACAACAATGCACTCTGGAGAATGGAGGTAGTGCTATGTACTATGCTGAGCCGTTAATTGGATGCGGCCTGCCTGGATCACCATTGCAACAGGAGGCAGTACTGCAGTGCCTTGCGGGTGTAGGGGCTGGCGGAGCTGCGATTAATATATCACAGCCGGGAGGAGCGGGCCTCAACGCGGTGAGGGACTGCAGCCTCTTCATGCCTCGATCACGTGACGATCACGGTGCAGCTGGAAGCCATTACAGGGCCTGACTGGGAAATCGACGGAGAAAAAGGAGTCGCACGCACGGTCGCACGATTCCGCAGCAGAGCAGCAGCCATCGGGCAGTGCAGATTGCTGCGGTTGAGTCTCCGATGCCGACCTACCTATCCAGGCATTGCAAGCGCCAAACGAACATCTGGCAGTGATCGCCGAGCACCGCACGGCTGCCTAGGGAGTGCACAAATGCGGCCGCCGCTCCTTCCCCGCTCATGCGCTGTCCAGGCAGCGGGGGGTTGGCCAGCCTGCCCTCGGCAGCCGCATGTGTCTCCGGTCGATCCCCCACATGCACGTCGCACTACACCGGCCACCACGCGCTGCAGTTCTGTGCGAGCAGATATAAAGAGAAGGCGCCGCCGCAGAGAAACACGCCATCCCGCGTCTTGACTATGGCGCCGACAAAACCGTGCATCTTCTTCCAGCAGGGCCGCTGTCGCAACGGCGTCAGCTGCTCGTTCTCACACACGGCCGTCGCGGTCCCGCTCGCGATCCGGCCGAGACTCACAGGCGCAGGCGCGGGAGGGGCGCCCAGCGAGGGGCTTCTCGTGCCGTGCCGGTTCTTCCAGAAGGGATTCTGCGCGCGCGGCCAGGAGTGCGGGTTTGCGCATGTTGCTGCTCCGAGCAACGCCGTGGCGCCGGAGGTGGCGGAGGTGGCGGAGGTGGCGGTGAAACCGGTGCGTATCCTTCCTTGGTCGCCGCTGGCAAAGCTGATGTGCGGAAGCAGCCGCTGCCGTCCGGCCCCAGCGAGACGGATGTCCGCGTCATGGGCACGACGCTGAGCGTCACTTTCCGCGCGGGCGGCGCGATCGCGGCGGTCGGGTCCGCCGGCGACACCAACATCGTCACGATCCAGCACCTGCCCGCGGACACGTCCGTGGCGGTGGTGCGCGGGCTGCTGTCGCGCGCCGGGTTCGAGCTGCCGTCGGAGGCGATCCGCGCGATGCCAGTCGAGGACGCGACCTACGCCACGGCCAAGTTCGGCGACGCCGCCAGCGCCGCTGCCGCGATCCGCGCGCTGGACGGCCGCGCGCACGAGGACCACACGCTCGCCGCCAAGCCGTACCAGACGAAGGGACTCGCGAACGTCAGCCAGAGCGCGACGCGGGTCAGCGTCACGTTCTTCTCGCCGGCCAGGATCGCCTCCGTCAACTTCAGCACGCACCGCGCGGCGCAGACGGCCACGCAGGCGTGCGACGGCAAGCGCATCCGCGGCCGCACGGTCGAGTGCAAGGTCAAGTCGCGCTCCACGGGGACGGCGGGCGAGGTCAGCGTCGGCGGCCTGGCTGCGGCGACGACCGAGGACGACGTCCGGAAGGTGTTCCGGTTCGGCGTCAGATCCGTCTTTCTCCACCAGCCGACGTACGCGCTGACGGCGCGCGAGGCGATGACGTCCGTCGCCAGCCTGCTTGCGCGGCGCACGCCGGAGGTCGAGGGCTGGGACGTCGTCTCGCTCCCCGGCGCGCGCAAGACAAAGGCGACCGTCCGCTTCCGGACTGCTGCCGCCGCGCTCGAGGCCGTCCGGCTCCACGACGGAACGACGTGTGATTTCCTCGGCGGGAGCAGGATCTTCCTGCAGCCCATGTACACGGCGAACTTTAAGATCGTGCCCGAGATCCACCGCGCGGTGGCGCCCGAGCTGCAGCGGCTGGCCAGGGAGCAGCCGGTCGGCGTGCAGATCCGCGTCTTCGGCGGGGGCGCGCACGCGCTGGCGACGGTGCGCATCACGGGCCAGGACCGGAAGCTGGTCTCGAGCGCGAAGACGGTGGTGGGCAAGATCGTGAAGGGGCGGCCGTTCCGGGCGGCGAATGGGGAGGCGATCCGGAACCGTTTTTGGGCTACGGCGGAGGGCATCCAAGCCATCACCACGATTGGACACGAAACCAAGACGTTCGTGTTCTGCGACAAGCGCAAGTCGCAGCTGTTCCTCTTCGGCGCTGCCGCGGACCAGGAGAAGGCCGCCGCGCGCCTGCACGAGCACCTGGCTTCGCTCGCGCGGCGCAGTCACGAGATCGCACTCGAGGGCGCCGCGTGGAAGGCGATCGTGCGCGGCGGCCTGCGCGCGCTGCAGGAGCGGTTTGGCGCCGCAAAGGTGGTCGCGGACGCGGCCAAGCGGTGCATCGTGTTCACCGGCTCCGCTGCCGAGCTGGACGAGCTGCAGACGTCGCTGCTGCGCAGCGCGGGGGCGCGGGATGTGACGGCCACGGCCGCGGACGGCGACTGTCCGATCTGCTTCGACACGGCGGAGAGCGCGACGCGGTTCGCGGCGTGCGGCCACGTCTACTGTCTCGCCTGCCTCCGCGACTACGCTAGGTCGACGCTAGACACGCGCGTGTTCCCGCTAACGTGCCTCAGCGAGGGCTGTTCGCACGCGCTAGATCTACCGGTGCTCGCGGCGATACTGTCGCCGGCAGAGTACGAGGCCGTCCTCACGGCGGCGTTCACCGACCACATCCGCCGCCACCCGGCCGAGTTCTCGTACTGCCCGACGCCGAACTGCGCGACGGTGTACCGGCTCGCGCCGGCGGGCGACGGCGGCGGACGCGTCATCTCCTGCGCCGACTGCCTGCTCGACATCTGCACGGCGTGCGCGGTCGAAGCCCACGACGGCCTGTCATGCGCCGAGCACAAGGCCGCCAAGCACTCGGACGCCGCCGCGGACGCCGCCTTCGACGCGTGGAAGCTGCGCAACCGCGTCCACGCCTGCCCCACCTGCGGCACCGACATCCAGAAGGCCGACGGCTGCGACCACATCACCTGCGCGTCGTGCAAGGCGCACATCTGCTGGAAGTGCTTGAGCGTCTTCACGGACGGGCCCAAGGTCTACAGCCACATGAACAGCGTCCACGGCAGCATCGGCATTGGATACGAATGATTACGACGGGCGGCGGGGCTCGATCCCGGGGCGATGATGGATGGATGGATGGATGGATGGACGGAGGAGGGGCTGTGGAAGAGTCAAGACTATGTAGCTACAAATTACCGAATTCATGCTTTTGGGACCGGGCAACCATCTCTGGGGCCAGTGATAATCCGCAGCTTTTCTCCGGATCCACAGCTGGCGGTTTACGGCGGCAGCAGACTCGGTTCAGCTCTGGCTTCCGTCCAGCGCCAGTGCCGGCGCCAGACACCGCGATGCCGATGCTATGTACATAGACGATCTAACAAAGATGAGGACAACGCTAACTATCGCTCAGGCACAGGGCATCCCCGACACGGCCAGACACGGCTCCTGGTCCGGACAACATGATTAAAGATCCGTCGTAAAGCCGAGAAGTAAGAGAATCTAGTAGGAGGGGGAATTGCGCATTAGACCCGGGTCCGGGGAATTGCGGGCGTGTGCAGAATTTGCCGAACGATGAAAAATATTACGTACCTCCACCAACAACACAGCGCTGTATGTATAACAGTTGGAAGACTTGGAGAAAGAGCACCAATCTCATCAACGGTAATATGGTCTCAGTTGCGGTTGTGTTGGTAGAATGTTGCAGAGGACCCGCGGACAAAATCACCCACTGACAAGCCACACAAGCGACACCAGCCACACCTGGCTCAGACGGCCCTGTCCGGATCTTTGTTAGATCGCCGCCTAGTCGTTCGGTAACCAAAAGCAGACATCTACATACCAACCCAGCTAGAGTACTTACATATTCCTCGCCATCCCGAGCAGTCGGATACTGGAGCTAAAGCAATGCAGAGCGATTTCTTTTTCTTCGCCCCGGAAAAGGAGGGGAGAGGGAGAGGGAAAAATGACAGACTGACGATCCTCGGTTGGAGCTTGGACTGGCCGTCCTCGTCCTGTCCCGTCCTGTCCTGTCTGGTTCGCACGAGACAACTGTAGGACGGTGGACTCCGCTGGGGCATGGACCTGGTTGATTCCCGGCTTGACGAAAAGGGCTCCGCTACCCCTGCGCCACTTCGGCGTCCGCTGGCCAGGCCAAGAACCACGAGGAGACCTTCGACTGTTAGGTGGGTCGTGTATGGATGGCGCGTATGCCGGCTGTTGCGAGCCCCCCCTCTTCACACCAAGAGCTCCAGCGTGGATATATATATGCATCCGGATCGAACGGCGCCGATAATTGGACAATCAACCACACTTTGCTTGGAGCGCATGATCTCGCTAGCTGGCAACCAATGGCCATAGCTTTTCCCGCAGCCAGCGAGGTTCCGTCCGTGCCTTCCGTGTGGAATTTTATCCACAGAAAACCGCGGAGCTTGTATGCCGCGGGGGGACGGTATCGAAATGACCGCCGTATGGGGCAAGGCGGGGTGGGCACACCCCCCGATGATTCCCGGCTGGGCGTTCTGCTTTTCCTGCTTCAGGGAATCCCGGACTTGGGGCGTCCGGGAATACGACGAGCGCGTCTGGTCCGGTCTGGTTGGCGCCGGAACTTGTCTCGTCTCGACGAGCTGGCGAGAAGTCCGATTGGGCGGCTGGTCCGCGCGCGCTGGCTGGCTGGATATCCCCCCAGAAACCGAACAGAACGAAAGCGATCCCGATCCTTCCCTCCCTCCCTCCCTCGAATAGGAGGAACTCGCTCACCTCCGTGTACATACGTGCGTGCCTGAGTGAGGATCGGCCCGACCTCTCCTGACCTGGCATGTGGGGATCATATCCCACCCGGCGGTTTGTTATACCTACATTACTCCCCCACTCGAAAAGGAAAAGAAAAAAAACACTCGTCCGAGGGAAAATCCCCCCCCTTCCCATCACGCCGTTGTCTGGCTTTGGGAGATCCGAAAGGTCGGAGCACCCGTACATAATGCCGGTCATGGCACCACTGCTCTCCACCGTCAACCCGTAAAATCACCGTGAAATTCGGAACTCCGTGGTTCGTGATGGCCAATACCCAGGAAGAGATCATCGAAGTCGACCCCGCCGTGGTACGCTTTCCTGCCCTCGTCTTCGACTGCTATCCCCCCGCTCACCGCCGATGCTGACAATGCCAACCCCCCTTCCCCAGAACGGCAGCGATGGTTATGAGTCCCCAGGGTACTCGCCCGCGGTCCCGGATCTGGAACCTGGGAGCCCTTGACGTGCATCCAGCTGACACCTTTGCCTGAAAGATACGACACCAGCACCGAGAGTCTTTCCTCGTCCATTAACGAGTATATATTCGAGAACGGTACAGAATCTCGCCGCCTATTTTGCCATCTTAAAACCCTGGAGTGAGGGGCACCTCCCCCCGCTGACACGGAAACAGGTCGCAGGTACCACACGTACTTTGGTCGGGAGAAAAACTTTCTCCCCGTCGACGAGGTATGGATGCATTCCACTCGGTAGATGGCTTTTCCTTCAGTGACCGAATGTTGTGTCCCTCCCCCAGACTGAACAGGACCGGTATGGAGATATACCCCCTCCCCGAGGATGCTGGACATCGAGCCGCTCACTGTGTTGCTTGCCCCGCGTGCGTAGTCTCGATCTCCACCATGAGATCTTCCTCGAAATAATGGCCGGAGAGCTCCACAAAGCGCCGCTGAACAACCCGCAGCGCATCCTCGATGTCGGCACGGGCACGGGGATCTGGGCCGTCGACATGGCCGACACGTACCCGATGGCGGAAGTCATAGGCACGGATATAAGGTAGATATATCTCCCTCACTCGATGCCGGCGGTTTCTTTCCGCAGCCCACGCAGATCGCTTACTGGAATCGCCGTGGAAATGACAGCCCGATCCAACCAACCTGGTAAGCATCGTGTGTCCCGCCGTCATGTACGCATCTGACCCGTGGCGGTCTCAGGGTTCCCCCGAACTGGTACGCAGCACCCCTCCTTCCCTCACGCGGTGAAGACAGCGCTAAGACATCCACCCCAAAGCCGCTTCGAGGTCGACGACTGCGAGAATGAATGGACTTTCCGCCCGGACTTCTTCGATTTCATCCACATGCGCAACCTCGCGCAGAGTACGTCGCCGCAGTGTTTCCCCTGTCCTCGCTGACCGAAGAAACCAGGCATCTCCGACTGGTCACGGCTGATGCCGAGGGTATACCGGTGAGTCTCTTTCCGCCATCGGCGTGTGCACGGTGCTGACACCCTCCGTAGCTGCACCGCTCCCGGCGGCTGGGTAACGAACGCGCTTCCCCCGCTTCTTCCCTCCCACTGACGCGCCTCCGCAGGTCGAGCTCGCCGAAATCGGCATCGCGGATCTCTTCAGCGAAGACGGGGTGCTGACGAGCGACAACCAGGCGAAGCGGGCCGTGGACTTGCTTGCGGAGGCGATGGAGCGCATCGGACGGCCGGCGCCGACGGTGGCGAGCATGCGTGCGCACCTCGAGGATGCCGGCTTCGTCGACATCCACGTACACTCGTACAAGCAGCCGTTCGGGCCGTGGCCCAAGGACAAGCGTCTCAAGCACGTCGGCGCGATGGCGCTGCTGATGCTGCAGACCGGTACGTGCGGGCACGGGGAAATGGAAACAAAGTGAAGTGAAGGGGCTGATGGGAAACAAACAGGCATCGAGGCGTACTCCATGGCCAGCTTCTCCCGCATCCTCGGAATGGAGCAGCAAGAGGCTGCGAAGCTCTGCAAAGACGCCTACGCTTCATGCGGGAGCAGGAAGAACCACTTTTACAACTACTTGTGAGCGTGCCGGCCTACCCAGCCTGTCTATCCGCGCACGCACAGTACTAACGCTGGTCGCGCCTAGCCACGTCGTCTACGGCCGCAAGCCGGGTGAGGGCATTTGAAACCTAGGGTCCGGCGGCAAAGCTCTTCTCTTCTTTCTCTGTCTCTGCTCTGTCTCTCCGCCGATCTGTCAAACACTGTCCGGTTCCCAAGCCCCATGGTCTGCTATTCACGATCACCATTCAGTCCTTCCATTTTTTTTTTCATAACCACACCATATTCTTGGCCGTAGCCGTAGCCGTAGCTTTTAGCCGAATCCATCCTTCTTCGCAAGTATCGCTCGGGGGCGGTAAGCGGTGGCAGTGGCGGTCGTGGATTGTCGCTCGGCCTACTTTCCGTTGTTGTAAGAGCTAATTAGTAGGATACTTAGCCGTGAATTGGTGAGCATGAACAAGAGAACACCATTCTCCCCATCCTTTGTCACCCCTAGCCGTAGGTGCGCATTCCAGACGCCTACCACCTTCCGGCAAGTGACCGTAACTTCTGCCCAGACCGTAGCTCCCAGCCACTTGGCCTCCACTATTGACCGCTTCAGGTGGGCGGGCGACCTTTTTTTTTTTGTTTATTCATTACTCGCGTGCGACCTATGGAGATCATGGCGAGATTATTTACAGTCCATTTCCTGTCCGCTGTCCGCGCACTGGCGGGTGGGCGGGCGACCGAGGCGGCAAGCGTCTGACGCTAGGCCGGTCACGGTACCGGCCGTCGGCCGAGCCGAAGCTGTTCGACGCTACGGGCACCTGGCTTGTCTGCAGCCAGCTCCGCCCCTCATCCGCCTTCTCGTTTCCGGCTGCCCCCTTATTGGCAGGGCACCACCGAAGTTCGGTTGTAGCTGACGGCAAGTGACGAGTCGGTAACGAGGAGCAGGTGGCGGGGAGGGGTGGATATGGATGGGATGCAGTGGTGCTCCGGTATGTCTGTACATTGGTAGGACTTGGCCCTAGATACATCGCCTCATTATGTATGGGACAGCGAAGATGAGTCGCATCTAGATTGCTCGTACATATGTATCATAGTATCCACGAACTATCTCCCGACTACGATGCCCAATACTACCTCCACGGAACCAAAAAAAAAACACCAGAAAAAAACACATAGTTAAGTATGAGAACTCGTAGCGAATTTTTTTTTATCTCCCCCCAACTTCCAGATCAAGATGCTCAGAATCTAATTCCAAATCTCAAGAACCGTGAAGGGAAGGAACACTCCAACCCCCGAAGGAAACAAACGAAACAAAACAAACATGGTGGAAAGAAATCGCACCCCCGAAAAAAAAAGAATGGAAAGAGATGGCCCCGAACCAGAAACAAGAAAACAAACAAATGAGCGGAAAGGCCATCTCTGCATCACTAGAGAGGAGCTCATGTTTTTTACTTCTCGTTTCCGATCAAGCTAGCGGCTTTTAGTCAGTGTGGACGGACGCTGCGGGGACAGGAGAGCATCCACCGGACGGACGATCCACGACGCCGTCGCCGCCGACCTTGTAGGAGCCAGCAGCAGTAGTGGGGGCGTCCGTGTCGTCGTCACCGGCCTTGGAGGAGGATGCGGAGGACGAGAAGCCAGTAGCAGTAGTAGCGTTGACCTCACCAACGTCCGGAAGACGACAACAGACCCTAGTAGCGAGTATGCGGCGAGGCTCGGAGTCATCGGGGCCTGGAGTGGACGCACGGGGGCAGGCCACCAGACCCGACGAGCTGCGCATCGGGATCGGAGGAGGAGCTGGACCGACTTCCGGCGCTTCGCACTCGGTCTCTGTCTCGGTCTTGCCACACGCATCCGCAGCGGCGGCGGCGGCCAGGCGGTTGCGGCTCTCTTCGGCCAGTAGTTCGTAGACGGAGTACCGGTGGTTCGCGTTGCCTTCTGCGTGTCAGTGATGAGTTGCGGGGAGGGGGGAGGGGGGATCGGACCAACGCCGCCGTTGCTCTCGGCGGTGGAATTCTCGGGGTTTTCTTCCGGGTGAGCTTCCGGCTGGTCGGGATTTTCTTTCGAGTGAGCCTCCGGCTCGTCGGGCTTTGCTTCCGCATGAGTCTCCGGTTCGTTGTCGAGGAGCTCGTAGATCGAGTATCTCTGGCGACGGTCCCTGGCCTTGTCGATAGCTGTGAGGGCGTCAGTGCGCCGCAGATGGCGGACGGCGTGGGCGCACTCACCGCCTCCCTCCAGCTGCTCGCCGTCGGGGTTATCAATTATCTCGTGCATGCTGTCGCCCTCGGCGTTCTCGGGTGCGTCTGCGCCTTAGGGAAGCGTGGTCAACTGGATGTCCTTCGCGAGTGAGAGTACATGCAGGTGACTTACGATCGACAGCCCCGCCGGGAGCGGTGATCTCGGCGCCTTCCGCGGGACTGCGCTTGGACCTGCCCATTTTCTTGAATAGATTGCGAAGGCCTTCGGTGGAAGAGAAAAAGTCAGTATATATACGTCGGTGGAAGGGTGGCGGTCACCTACGCTCCCTCTTGGACTTCTCGTCGCCCAGAGTGTCACCATGCTGTGTCGGTGTCAGTCGGATCATCTTTTCAACAGGGCACGGATGGCGTCGACGCACAGTGCGCTGAGGCTTGCTTAACTTGCTGCCCATCTTGATTGTTTGACCGTGAAATGGTAAGGAGTCCGGGTTGCCCTGGAAAGAGCAAGGAGAGTGGATTGTTGTGGGGGGAGGGGGGGGGAAATCTTTGGTTGGTGGAGGTTGTCAAGGTGAAGGGCAAGAAAATGACGGGGAAGACAGCTGGTGGGGTCATTTGAAGGCATCCCCCTCGCGATACCCTGAGCCCTAGGCGTGGGTGGGGGACGTTGCGGGGCGTGGGGCCACAATGGCGATTGGTCTTTCTCGGCAGCGTCGCCGGGCAATTCTCGCCACGTTTGGAGGGAATACCGCCGGTCATCACACTGCACTCGGGAGCGACACCTCTGCTTCGATGCCTGCGCCGCGTCCGGATCGCATCATGCCTGGCCCCCAAGCCACCGAGCCAGGCGGCATTCAAATCGAACACTCCCTCCTAGCGACGGCGGTGTGGCCGTGCGGACACCGGGTCCGCGGGTAGCATCTTGCGGAGTCGGCGCGGACGGAAGAACTGTCCTGTCAACGGCAGCGCCCGCCGAATGCGCCGTTGACGGGCTTCGGGCAATCTGGAAAAAGGACAGGTCAGGGCGGAGATCTAACTTGCGGCTGGTGACTGGTCAGCTGAAGAGTCTAGATGCTGGGAGATCAGTCGTACATACAATGCGCCTGTTCCCTCACCGCCTCGGTTCATGGTGGTTCGCATCCTGTGCTGGCAGACCATCGTGCGGGAAAATCACCGACGGCTCCACTTCGGAGAGCATCTGCACTCTACTCGGTACAGAGTTCGCGTATCGGAAAAGCACTGACCATAGCCAGATGAGGCAGAAGGATCTGCGTAATATTTTCATCCGCAGCGGTAGGAATCCGTGCCCATTGCTCTCGAGTCTCAGCGCTAATCACCGACACAGAAACACAGGGTCCGTTTCGGACAGGGAGTAGTAGAGAGTTCTAGCCTGGCATCCAAGCCCATTCCACCACCAAGCATGATTGGAACGTCCACCAGCCCCCAAACTCCTCGATTCCATCATCACCATCCTTCCCCCGCTCCTCCTGTCGGACGCTGCTCCAGCAAACGAAGCGCGACTAAACTCGGCACTCTCCGTAGGCCACCACCACCCACCCTCGGCGATCGTACGACAGTCTGCGGCAGCAGCACAAGTGCTCGTCGGCATATGAAGGCACTAGTACGTATCGCTCGAAATGACTGGGCGTGACGGTCGGACTTCGGCCGCTGCAGATTGCTCATGTAGCTATCGATCGACGGTCTCGGTTGGGGCGGGGCCGGGAGGCAGTGCGCGAGGTGGAGGCGGGAAGAGATTTCCTCAATGAGGAGGAAGTAGAAGATGTGGCGGCGATGGAGGGCGGAACGAGTAATGTGCGCAGCCGTGAACGAGAGGAGAGACTGGGATTTATAGGACTGATCGTAGGTAATGATCTTGGGGTGTGGAGATAGGTAGTGCGTGCCGCCGAGGAGCGGAGATGGATTTCTGTGCCTCAATACTCCAGAACGGATTGCAAATTTCAGAGGTTTCTTTCCACTGTCTGGGCGCGGCCAAGTTCATGGTTAAGTACACGAGATAGAGAAACCCTCGCTGGTGAATCGCAACCCCTCCGACGTCGTGTAGGCCCATGGCCCCCTCAGAGCCTCGCCAGTGCTGTCCACTGCTGGCACGCCAGATCATCGCCGGTGCCGCAGAACCTCACCCCCGCGTCGCTCACCAGTTCGTCAGCACTACTGCCGCAGAGCCACCCCCACAACCGCAGAACCCTGCCCGCGCCACTCACTTCTGGCGCGCTTGCTGGCGCAGTGGCGGACATTTCACTCACGACCAGTCTATCTATACTAATCCCCACTATCTAGATACCTGAAATCTGATGACATGCATTAGCGCCACCTATAGGGCGATGGTGATGATGATTCGCCGATCGCATGCGACCCTATTGGATCACGGCGATATTATATACAGTCCTTTCCCGTCCGCCGTCCGCCGCGGCCTCGAGCAGTCGTACCCCGCAATGCTGGTGGTGTCGGTACCCGAACTAGACTCGGGAGCACCTCTTCAAGGTGTGTCCGGAGTGGAAGGCCCAGCAGAAGATCCTGTGGGTGGAGGTGCGGAAGGAGACTGGAAGGTGGAAGGACCGGTGGAAGATCTGGGACCTCCTGGCTGACGAGAGGCGCGGGCGAGCGGTACTGGACTTCCTCTCCACCACGGATGTGGGGAAGCGGGTACCGGTCGAGGAAGACGCAGTGAGCGAGGTGTCGGAGGCGGAGCTGCAGGAGTGGGTGGAGGAGCAGGGGGCCGAGGAGCTAGGCGCCGGGGAGGGACTACTACTGTTCTTGCCCACGCCTGACTTCATGGCGTCCGCAGAAGAGAGTAGGAGGAGGACGCGCTTTCCCTTTGTCCATCTCCTTTGACTTTCCTTTGTAGCTTCCTCGGTTTGCTTTACATCTTCGTTTGAAAGGCCTAGGCTGAGGGCAAAGGGGGAGCTTTTAACGTGCCGCCACCGCACGGACAGCGGACAGGAACATAATCTCGCCATGATCTAGATAGGTCGCATACGAGTAATGATTTAACAAAGACCTCGAGCAGTCCGCCGGCGGCCAGCGGCAACTCCCCCTGCCCCCGCCTGGCCTTTCCCAAAAATTCGCAACTACAAGAAAGAAAGAAATAAAGAAAGGCAGAATATCTAAGTAACGAGCGCCACCAATAGGGGTTGGCGTAATTAAGTGGCCGAACGCCAACACCGAGTGAGAGACTGAGAGTGGGTAGTACATAAATAGGTTCGGCACAACGGCGCAACGGCGTCACGGATTGCGTAGAGTAGAGAGGTCGGGCGCAGTGGGTAGAGTAGAGTAGAGCAGAGCAAAGTAGAGTAGAGTAGAGTAAACAGAGAGCCCGAGCGCCATCGGCTCTCTACTCCTCGACATAAGTTCTTCCTCGGCGGCGAATCGATTTCCACCATACCACCCTCCGACGATGTCAGCCATATGAACGACGTAGACCTCGCTGGCCAGAGTTGTGCTTCCCACACGACTCAGCAACGTACCCGGCGCAGGTGGCTCTGTCTGCTCTACTTGTTGGACTTCAGTGTTATCAATTCCCAACTTCTTTTCGGTCTCGCCCCCCCCACGAAGCAAGCCTTAGACAAAGCGACCAAGATCAATTGCACTACCGGCTACCGCAGAGTTTCGGGATTCTCTAGTTGTTGAACTTCTTAAGCCCAAGGCTACTCGTTGTAAAAAGTCTGTGTTCTCGAAGGTGATATCCGCATGCTACGGGTCGCCATCGTATCGGGGTTTCTACACTGAGGGACCACCGACGGCGCTGGGCAATCGTAGTGGTCTCTTGCGTCATCTAGCCAGGTAGTGATATGCACAGCTTATCCGTCGCGATATCGAGGAATGTAGCGTGCTAGTCCTCCGCAATCACGGGATAGTGTCATCTAGATCACCCGGAATTCGGAGAGGCACTTATCGCGGACCGTGCGGAGGTCCTACACACCTAGGCCGGGGCCGCCGCTACGGGAGCAGATGGCAGCGGCGAGTTGATTGCGTGTGGAGATACGTAGGATTGCTGGCATACGTAGTGGAGCTTTGTGCGCTCTGCAGACGGATCCTCAGATCAACGGAAATGCCATTCCCGGTGATGCTGGGCTGCCTGGGCACCGGTTGGCCTCTGGACGGCTGGCTGGGCGGCGCGAATGCTGGTAGAAATGACGTGACAGCCCCCCGAGCACGATCGCACTGGGTATATGGCAGAATTCTTTCAATATAAACAATTCTGATAACAGATGCCTTGACGCAACAAACACACTGCTATCGACCGGATCTACCAGCGGAACACCCCGCCCTCACGCCTCAGCCTTGGCCTTCTCCAGCGCGGCAACGCACAGCTCATCCAGCTTCACCTGCACATCCGAGAAGATGTTGATTGCATCGACCAGCTTCTGTGCGCCGCGCCCCGAATCCTCCCGATTGAACGCCAGCCTCCACTGCGCCTCGCCCAGCAGCTCCCCGAGCTCCCTATCCTGCTCCTGTCCCGTGCAGGCGTCGACCAGGCTCTGGGACTGTCCCTGTACGAACCCGGCCTCGCTGAACCCCCTCAATAACGTCGGGGAGACCGTGATGTGCTTCAACCCCGCGAGTTTCATCACCTCCTCGGGCGCGATGAAGCTGGCGGCGAGGACCTGTGTCTTCGCTCCGACGGCGTCGTACCAGTTCTGCGCGGCTACCGCGACGTCGTGCCCCGGGTGCGCATCGACGAACCCGTGCTCGAAGTGCACGCGCAGGGCGTTGATGTACGGTGCAACGTAGGTGCACCCGACGCGCGCGGCCATCTTCGCCTGCGCCTGGGTGAACAGCGTGGTGGCGAGGGTGTGGATCCCCTCGGCCTCGAGGATGCGGCACGCCTGCAGGCCCTCCCACGTCGCCGGGATCTTGACGCACACGCGCTCGCGCGCGACGGGCGGGGACAGCGCCGCGTAGACGCCCACGATGCGCCGCGCGTCGGCGACAGTGGCGGATGTCGAGAAGGCGTGCAGCGGGTTCGTCTGCGTGTGCACGAAGCCCGCAAGGTGCGGCAGCATCCGGGCCGAGAGGAGACACGACGCGATCTCGGAGACGAGCGTGGCCGTCGGCGACGGGTGCGAGAGCGCGATGCGGGCCGCGGCGTCGAGGATGGTGTCATTCGAGGGCTTGAGGAGCTCCACGAGCGCGATCGCCTGGTTGGACGTGCAGTCCACGAACGGACCGAGGGTCGCCGCCACGGTCACATCGAGCGTGTCGCAGTCGATCGCGGACTGCGCCCGCAGGTACGCAAGCTGCGTGTGGGAGGCCATTGAGTGCTGTCGGATGCGAGCGGGGACGGTGGTGGTGGTTGTTTCTTGGGAAGATCCTCCATTATGTGTTCTCTCGGTGGACGGCGCGGGTAGTTATCTTCCTAGTGGTGAGGTAACCGATCGCCGCTGCACATATCGAGGTACTGCGCTATTGGCTTCTCCCCAGGCGCATGCATGAGCAGATGGACGGCCTGTCTCCGCAGCTGTGGGCTCCGGAGCGCAGGAATACGTGCCGATTCGTTGCCGTTCGCGGGGGTTGCAGCTGCACGTGGTGCGGTTAGGTTTCTGGCCAGGGCTCAAAGATTCATCCGCAGCGTGTTGATGTCAACAGAGGCCGTCATATCGCTCGAGCAATTAATTTAGATAACAGCGCACAGCAGAAGTGATTCCAATTGGTCGAAATAGTTACTCTTGAGGTGATGATTCGCGCCCATGAGCCATGTCTGTACCCCGCACTGTAGCTATTGCGCATCCGCTTTCTTGACCTCCACGGAGTGCCAGCCCTGGTAATAGATATGTACGATACGCGACCCGCCTTCCATTTCCTTTATGTATGTACGTTGCGCTACGACTCACTCTGCACGGATGTATCTAGCCCTATGTAAGTGTGATCCTAGTATTACGAAAGGACTTCGTCGGCAAGCCTTATCTCCTGCAATATCACCTGTTGGTACTCCTTTTCTAATATCTGTACTAAACTCCAGCTCCCTCCTTCCCCACCTTTCTCCTTCTCATACCTCCCATCACGCCAGCCCTACCTACATCCTGTGCGTATATCTACCTAGATACATAGGTTCATAGATGCTGAACCATCTAGTTACTCCACAAACTACCGACCTGAATTACCATCGCCCTGATAGAGTTTACCTCCAGCGTTAACAAAATACAGACAATATCCCTAAATCCGTGGCCCACCAGTGATGTCAGTGCCATCGGTTTCTTAGAAGGCTGGAAGTGACAGCTCAGGGTGGAGATATACGAACACCGAGAAACAAGTCTGTTATTCATTTAGCGATGCTCGCCTCAGCAGAAAACGAAACCGGGTCTGGCATCAGATTAGCGATAAGTACCGTCAGCAAGAGAATGGTGAGTACCGGCAGTAGGAGAACGATATGTATGGGTAGCTGGCTGTGGTACGTGCAGTGGCAGGTCAGCCATATGTACAAGCAATAGGTTAGTAATACGTACAAGAAGAGGGGCGGCGTAGATAAGATTAGGTCGTCGGTGCTGCTGCACAGTGAGGACTGAGGGGTAATTGAAGTGGAGAAAGGGAGGAGAGAGCCTGTCTGTCGCGCGAGAGGTATGTACGTTTCTCCAAGCCACGTGAAAAGCTCCTCCGGACCGGCCAGATTGCACTGCCGTCGACATTATTCCTTTCCTTACCGTTCCGGCAAGATTCGATGAAATTTTTTTCGCTTGATAGGCCGAATCCGCTCACGCGCGCTCGCATCCGTTCGAGTCACTTCCGTATTGCTCGTCACGGGAGGGGGAGGGGGAGGGGGGACATCAATTTTATTTCGCATCTATAAGCCTTTCCAGACTACGGCAAACGCCAACAACACCAACCCATATCCGTCCGCGATGCACTCTCTCTTTGGCCCTCTTGACCTACTCAATGGCTATCTTGCACACCACCATCACCATCACCATCCACCTCCATCGACTCCTCATCTCCTCCCACTACCTCCTCCTCTTCCGCAGTGCCATTGCTTGCTTGCTCCCACTCCTCTTCTCTAGCCTTCCTTCCGACATCGGTTGACTCCAGAAAGCCGAGTATTGCATCAGTGCAGCGCTCATCCGCAGAGAGATCTGCTATACGGAACCGATCCCTTCCACGCTTCGTTTGTGCTCGTACCGCCTTACAGAGGATTCTCTGCTGCTTCTTCCAGGTGATACACACCTTAAACAGATGCTCACGGGTCTGAGTTGCTCCGGGTTTGCAGCGCCACCAGCACATATCGTCTTCCATACTGCCAATCCATTTCAGATACTGACCGGCAAGCGCATGCCCCGTCTTCAGTTGGTAGTACCGAGACGCCGTGGTCTTCCTTGTCTTTGCTGGTCATGGATCCGGGCGGTTTCTTCCATGGACGGCACCCGACATTGTAGGCCGGATCGGTTGTACGTGAGTAGGCCCAATTCTTCGCTTCCTCCCATTTCTTCTCTGCCATCTGCCTCGAGAGATGTGCTAGGGAGGCGGGGGGCATACACCTCGATCGGTTGTCAATGTTTAGCTATTCCACACCACGCTCATGTGGCTTTCCCGCAGCGATTTTCGCCCATTGATCGGCTTCCTCGTTCCCTGCAATTCCCTCGTGGGCCGGACACCATCGAATCTCCACTGAACAGTCAATTTCTGCCAGGATACGTCTCGCCTGTAGGGCAAAGATCTGCCCAGGGCCAACTTCCAGAGTTTGCATCCGCTTAATTGCAGCCTGCGCATCTGTAAAAATCGTGATTTTCGGTGTTGTCTGCGCCGGTCTCGGCCGATACGTAGTGTTCTGATGATCGCTGCACACTCCGCGTCGTATGCCTCTTGGCTGTGTCCCAAGTGGACCTTCTGCCCTTTCCACACTCCACCTCCTGTCATCAACACAACAGCATAGCCACATGCACCATCTTCGGTACGCGATCCATCCGGCTCGTCACGGGATCGGCACTGTCGCTCGATTCACCGTATTCCCTCACTCGCGGAATCGTCTATTCGCTCCTTCCTTCGCTCGATAGCGGTACTGGGTTCTTCATAGTCCATTTCTCGAGGAATTCGCTCGCGATCCGTCACTCGATGCCAGACCGAGTCGCCCTGCGCGATATGGTCACGTGTAGGGGTCGAAACCGCTCCCTCACTTGGATCGCGGAAGTCGCCCAACTCGCTCGGAAGCCGCTCGATTTACTCTCATCGCTGTATCGTGGGATTGTCAACTTTGCTCGCAGAGATCCTGTTGGTGAGACGTGGATCAACGGTTCCGATATCACTGGCCCCCGCGCTTACTGCTCGCTCCTTAGGAGCTACTTATGATGCGAGAGTCGCCTTTCCTCCTGAACCTTCGACCTTCCGTCATCTTCCTTCTTTTCTTCGCAGTCTCACGGAATTTGCTCGTTTTGCGGAATCGTAGAAGTGTTGCTACCAGTTGAGGGAGTTCGAGAAGCATGTCCGTTTGCTGGGGTGGGCCGCTGGATCCTTATAGGAAGAATCCACGCTAGCTCGCTACCCTAAGCTAAGCTACTCTAGACTAGCGTATATCTGACAAGATAGCGTCTGTACTCCGAACCCTCCTCATACATATGTAGATACATACATAGATACAGGCACTGCTGGTGCTACGTATCGACTAATAAAGAAGAACATGCGGTAGAGAAACACTGGTGTCGGTTCTCTGGATATGGGTTTCGCTCAGGCTTGGGAAGCCGTTGCTGTTACATAGACTCTACGTTCTCTTTCTCTGATTTTCGAATATAGGTATATGTGCTGAGATCTCATTATGTAGGTAGGTAGGGATGACGGAACTCGCAATCTCAAATGCGGCTTATTGAACGCCTATATCATGCTTGTATAAAATCGAACATGTGGTGCAGCAAGGGTTCTCAGTGTGAAGGCTGACGGATCCCAAATGCCTCCCAAAGCCTTCCAGTTTCACAGTTACTAATGTAAGATAAGGCTGTGTGCATCTATAGTGATTACATGGGCCTGATGCCAATATTTCTGATGGAGTCCTTCTGAGCATGTGATATACTTTTAAGGGCTACGCAATAACCTTTGCTTATATCTGGCATGCATCAGGCTTTCGACTGTAGTACATGTGCCAATAATGTACTGATGGAGACCCAAAACATTCCAGGTCGGTGAAGCGGACATTCGCAATCTCGGGGAAGCCAGTTCGAAGACTGCACGTGTATGTCCTAGGCCGCACGGTAGTGATCATGTTCTTCATCCGACCGGCAACTGTCAGAATAAGGAGGCGTCCGGAGATGAGGAGGCGTCCAGAGATGAGGAGGCGTCCGGAGATGAGGAGGCGTCCAGAGATGAGGAGGCGTCCGGACATGACTGAGTCCCCGAGCACCGGCTCGGGGGGACAGTCTTCCGTCCTTTGTCCTGACGGCCTTCCTGTATATAGAGAGATCTTGTGCCCGCATAATACTGTAATACAATCTTCACGTTTATCGATCCATATATTCCAACAGGTTATGAGCCTGGATTGAACGCTCTGCCAATCCGCTACCCATCAATAATCGCTCCCGCCGTACCTACCACTTTGAGCCTCGCTTCTGCATCTCATCCCTGCACTCTCGTTTTTTTTAAGCCTCAACAAACATCGCGTCAACATCATGACCGACTCCACCACGTACACCTGCAAGCATGGCTCGACACCCATCCTCAGCGCAAGAAACTACCACTCATGGAAGAACAACATTACGAACCTCCTCGCAATGGACGACTCCCTTGAAATTGTCCTCGGCACGGAGCTCGCACCTGCCGGCAACGTAACAGCACAGGCTCGAGACTTCCGCAAGCGGTCGCAACGTGCCTTCGGAATGATCTGGTCATCAACTGAACCCAGCATTCGAACGTTTCTCAATCGCCTCGGACATCGCGATCCGCACGCAGCCTGGGAAGCCCTCCGTGAACGATACGATGTCGCCGCATCCCAGTCTGCACGCGTCGCTACCCTTGCCCGCCTTCACTCCGCCGTGATGAAGCCAGAAATGTCTGTATCCGACTACATCTCCTCACTTTCGGATATCAGTCAGGAGCTGGAAGGGACTCCAGATGAAGTCACGGAGCGATACCTGATTATGCGTATCTTCGCGACCCTTCCCGAGCAATTCGCCAATATTGTGGACATCCTCAAGAACCGACCGATCGAAGAACAAACACTCAACTCCATCAGTACAATTCTGATTGAACACGAAACCGCACGAGCCCTCCGCAACACTACGACTGGCTCCAATCTCAATCTGGCCGGAACCTCCAGCAATACCCTATCTGCCAACGTCAACGGCGGCAAGCACCATCGAACCAACGGAAAAGGCAAACACCGTCGAAAGCCTTACAATAAGAAACAGGCCACCTCAGACCCTAGCAACATCACGTGCTACTACTGCACAAGGAAGGGACACAAAGAGATTGATTGTGAAGTCAAGAAAAGAGCCACCGAAATGAGACAGGGAAGGGAAGACAAGCGCGGAAAGTCAGCATCCGCTCATCGTGTCAAAACCGGAGACACTGTAGTACACGGCCTCACTGCGATGGCAAGAGTGGCCGGACACACACGCAAAACCGACGAATGGATAATCGACTCAGGCGCTACCCACCACATCTCACCAAATCTGATGGACTTTCATGAATACCACCCACTCGAGGAATTCTTACAAGTCGAGTCAGCCGACTCTGTCAGTTTAGCAACAGCTGCCGGCAGCATCAACCTCCAGCTGGATTGTGGAATGCTCCTCAGGGTGGAAGCTCTATATGTACCAGACTTCGGAGCCTCCCTACTCTCGGTACCCCAGTTGATCAAGGATGGTATTGATGTCAGTTTCCGTTCCCATTCACGTACTGCTTACATTACATCAGAGGATTTCACGGAACAACCCCTGGGTAGATGCGCACCTGGATCCATGTCCTTCGTCCTCCTCGGCAATGTAACCTCCA
>Ga0307508_10001101_pt1 | contig 31317 bp, 42 predicted proteins | sample 9_EM_MG_FD_203089 | JGI IMG/M metagenome (GOLD analysis project Ga0307508, IMG submission 203089) | Populus trichocarpa ectomycorrhiza microbial communities from riparian zone in the Pacific Northwest, United States - 9_EM | ecosystem: Host-associated > Plants > Roots > Unclassified | place...
TAACCTGTTGAAAGTGATGAACGTGTGTATTGTCTAAGTAAGGCTGAAGCCTCGAGAGAAAGGAGAATATAGGGGTAGGCCCATGCCTGCCGTGACTAAGCAACGAGTGAGATATTGCAACATGTAGGCTGAGCAGCCGTTCGAGTGACCGTTGGTGGACGCACGCTGTAGTGGTCTGCAACTTGCGGCGGACCGCCATTTGAGAAGCTGAGGGATGAAGGAGAAGGATGTACCGAGGTCGCCCGATGCCAGTAAGGCTAGTTGGTGGCGATATCACTGGTTGGAACTGTGGGGTATTATTACAGCTGACGGAAGGTGTGTGGATGAGGTGGGTTTCTGGGTCGAGGCTGGAGGAATTCCTGGCGAGAAAGCGGCCGTTTAATCGTGCCTGCTCCGCCCACTCATTTTAGAGGCCGAGCACGAGCATTTCCGGTACCCACATGCCGTGAGAGCTCCGAAAGGTCGTTACAGGGTTCGAGTGAAGCAGTTGGCACGACGTGGAAGCCCACTGCCCCGCACTCAGGCTATTTGGTACTCTGCTCCCGTCCGCGGCGCGGATAGCTAGCGCCAAATGCGGCCAGGCGCACCGAGTGAGCCGCATCCCCCAGGTGCAATCTATATGTAAGGGCTCCGCGGTCTCTCGCAGATATCCGGACAAAGACCGAGAACAAGGAGAGATAATGCAGTCGAGCGGCTCGCGGCGGATCCGAGTAGAGTACCTAGCAGCGACAGACAGGGGGTTTTCTCCGCATGATCTCCCAGGTTTGGGACCTGTGATGTGCATTGCGCCGAACGACCTCTCATTCGCAACACCGACGAGCTGCCAGGACGTTTCAAGTCGCGGGAGTGCTTCACCAAGACGGGGTTCTTCGGCGCCATCGACACAGGTTTCCGCAAAGCCGGCATTGGTACCGAGCGTGACGTCGAGCCCCGCCTGCGTAAGCGCAAGTTCTGACACCCATCTCCATGCCTCGGGCCGCTTGGAAGTTCGGGCCGATGGTTCTGCCGCACCTTGACCGCTTCATGGCCGCGATCGAGAAAAGGGGAAAGACAGACGAGGGCATCGACATGGTGGAGCGGTTCGAGTTCCACGCCTTCGATACCGCCGGCGATCTAGCGTTCGGAGAGGCTTTTGGGGCGCTGGGTAATGGCGCGGATCGACGGTTACCTTTTCCCATCAGGGTGCCGTGCTGAACTCTCTAGGTATATATCTCGCATTGATGGGTGAGCACGGTGACCAAGTGCATTGATATGCGGTGGGCAGGTAGTTTGACAACTGGTGTGACAAGCGCCGACCACGGCGTAGATGTCGCCGCATATATGGAGGCAGCCAGACGTTTCCGGTCTTCAACTGTAAATTCAAGAAATCAATTCCACAGGTGTACGTAGATGCGCGGAGTTGGCACGTTATCTAGAGTAAGGAGCAAACTCACCGTTCAGATGACCCCATACTAACGTCCATCCGTAGGTGTATATATTCCCCCCCGGACCGCAAGGACATCCTTAGCTACAGTGGGCAAGCGCAGAAACTCTCTAGTCAGCCACAACGAGTTGACGGTACACAGTTCGCAGCTTATGTAAATCCTTCCCCCGACAATACGTTGGCTTTCATTCTGAAATACTGATTCATCATTTCCAGTCTCGGCGACATCACCGCCGCGAAGCCAGGTGAGCTGCCGTATGTGACTACCATCATCAAGGAGAGACTAGGGGTGTTCCCGCCGGCCCCACAGGGCTGTCACACGCCTTTGGACGCTCTGCCACAGCGCAAAGTGGTGGGGCAGCCGTGGTGAGTTCCGGTCCGAGCGGCGGACAGATGAGAGCGGACGAGATCAACATGGACGCCAAGGAGGCGAGCGTGCCGTTTGGCCTCGGCAGCAGACAGTGTCTCGGCCAGAGCCTTGCGTGGATGGGGATGCGCCTGTACATTGCTCGCGCCATGTTCTGTACGATCTGAAGCTCGCCAATTCGGACAAGGGCTGGATCCGCAAGTGCAAAACGTACTTCATGTGGCTCAAGGCACCGCTGATGGTTAGGGCCGAGAGGAGAATGGGGTATTGGTGAGTGGCTGTCCATAATGGCTGGAGCCCGGATGCTCTCTAGAAGTTTTAGCTTGCGTAACTTGGCCCATATGGCTTGTTTTATGCGCACTGTCCACAGTGTTGATCTCTATGAGTATCAGTATACAGTCACTCTTTTGGAGAAACAAAACATCAATTTGTGTTCCACATCGCTATTCGATATCATCGCTCTTCACCCGAATCTAATAATAGCGATCTCCATTAAAAATGATTGTACAGCTCTGTGGCCCGATAACATGCTATTGAAAAAAGTGTGGCAGATCCGTGCTGGTCCAATCCGTCGAAGAGGGGAGTCTTTTGGTTCGGCCCACTCACTGAACGACTCAGGATTATTTTACGGCAAAAGCCATGCCCTACTTTCTGGTCACGCAGTCTAATCTACCCTACTTTTGCCACCAGTATCTTTTGGTGTGGCGCAATGATGCAACGTGTAGCGCACGGCCTAGTACAAATTATAACTTCACTACAAACTCTTGGTCGACACTCAAAACCTACGAACATAGCTTTGAACCCATACTATCGATGTAAAAGGGCTAGTGCTTTGAATTCTTTTTCAAATGTTCCGGGTAACTATCTACTACTATCCACCCATTCTGTGGTGCCCGAGGAAGGTCGAACAAGAGGAGGTTGCGAAAAGGAGATGCGCAACACAGACAGGATAATTGGATAGCACGAATGCGGTGGTTGGTGGGCTTGCAGATGCAGCAGGCAATGCTCCACACGGCTGTATACAGTGTAGTAATGTGGTCATAATCACAGTACCTGTGGCAAATACACACATTCGACTAGCGATTTACTCAGAAAAATTTACTTCACCGTTCACTGCTCCTATGGATTTAAACATCGCGTGCAAATATAGATATGCAGTGAAGCAGTGGATCGACAGTTAAATAGAAGCTGTGGTGCGTAGGGGTACTGCACACTGTGTTTGCTGCAGCACACCAAAAGTTACCGGCGGCAAAAGTAGGGCATTTTAGACTTTTGCCGTATTTTCTTTTGGACAAAATGGTTAGTTGGAATCAACACGGTCAAAATACGTATTGGTACGCTAAAAATGTGTCTAGTGGGAAATAATGGGTTTCTTCTCTTTTACCTACCTTGAGCTATGATACTCGTGTACTTATGTTGTATGCAGTGTATGTCATCCTGCGGGGCCAAGTCGCAGCATTCATCCGATGCAGTAACAAGCCTGTAGCTAGGCAACGTTGAGCTAATGGGTAAGTAAATATTTACTGATGCATGCAAAGCATGCAAACAGCCCAATCATTGTCCCACGAGCGCGCACGAGGTTTGCGCCGCTTTTCCAAGATCGGGATACTTTGCTAGAAAGGGGAACGTCCTTTTATCTGTGCCGAAAACCTTCATTCCAAACGCGAATGCGCCCGATAAATGGACAGAACCTTCCCTCCGCCGTTTGCACGCCGGCCATTGTATTACAGCCGCGGGGTTCTTCCAGAGCTCCAATTCCCATAGCAACACGCACCAACGGACCACTGACCACTTTTTCAAAGCGGCGGTTCTACTGTACGCGTGGTTGGGGTGACACAGCTATGTAGCTATCATAATTATCTCACTTAGAGAGCATGTATGGACAAGCTACGTTCTTTTTAAAATGATCTGGCGCGAGTGATTTCGAATGATTACGTCTCTGGTGCTCACGGCCACACGCTCTTTCGTAGATACCTCCCTCAATCTAACCATCTTCGATGCCCCATAACTCCACCATATCTCATACATTACACTCGATTTGTGATATCTAGGCTTTGAGGCATTGAGTTCTCATGATTCAAGTAATATAGGCTTCTAAAAATCAAGTATAATTTCTTCTCGTGTGTCCTCCCCCGTCACAGGGCCATTCTCCGACTCACTACCAGCGCCTGCTCTAAACAACATATATCTTCACGCATCTTTTGCAAGTGGTCCCTCTCCCTCTCTTCCTCCTGCAACCGGGCAACTGTTTTCCAGGTTGCTGGCAGCCTTTTCCCGTCGTTCTCCATTGCCAGATACCTCTGTCTCTTTGCAGTCAACTCCTGTGCCCGAAGATCCACCTTATCTGCTATTTCCTTCAGTCTTGCGAGCTTTGCAAGCTGGGCATCCTGCAGCTTGCACGTCAGCAAAGCCTCACAGTCGTCTATGTCTGCCACTAAGGTGAAAGTCCAGCCCTCATCCGGAATTCTGCGCCGTTTTGGGGGTTTCTGCTGTATGCTAGCCGCTTTCCGCTTGGTCTCTGTCTCGAGTTGTTCTTCAAGATCATCGCAATGGTGTAGTTCTGAAATATGAGCATTCGAGATTATGTCGAAGCTAGGTTTCAGCCTCCGTGAACGTGCTGTTGCTCTATAAGTCCAAAGCTAGTGATCCTTGCGGTTAATAGAACGTTCGGCGACCGTAGGATGCCGAGACAGTGCGGACCCCGCTGGGGTGAGCGACGATAAAGGGCGAATCGGAGAGGCGGGAGCGGAGCCACGAACGCAGTACTGTTGAAGGTCAGATTTGGAATATTAAGCCTTCTTCGAACAACGTCAAAATCCAACGGAGCCAGGCCTGTCCACCAAAATCCACTACGAATATTCTCTGGTGTAAATGCAATCTTCTCCACCTCAATCAGAAATTTTTAGAAATTGCCTCTCCTCACGCCACGCTCCCCAGCTTCAGTATGGCGACACAGAATGTTGGAGTGCTCTTTAAAGGTGAAAAGAGGGAATCATCGAGGGGCTGTGAGAAGCAAGTGGCATGAGGAGGAAGTCAGAGGGGTAGAACTTCATAATCAAGACAAGTTGACAGAAACTCACGGTTGACACGAGATATGTCCATCGAAAATGAGCATCTGCCACTGGCCAACAGCCTTCTCATCCATCTCACTTCCAGGTCCAAAGCTGCGTTCCAACCAAGCAGGAGCCTTGCTGTTATCCTTCCGACCATTCTGTGGTACACCGAACAATAAATCGCAGGGGACTTCGTCGAGATTCTGGAACCACGTGTCTTGCAGTCCCGTCCCTTCATGACAACTGTTGAGGGAAGATAGGTACCATCTACGCAAATACAGCAAATCACGGTGGCAAGTTCCGGTGAACTGCCTTGGATCCGTGAGTCAGTGGGAAGTTGGAGCTCCTTCAGATTCGGAGGGAAAAAGCGCCCTTCCGTATTCTGAGGGTGTCAAATGACATCCAATACCCGTTGAGCCTGAATAATTCCCATCACAAATCCGGTTTCATCGAAGTCGTAGGTATTTACTGGCAATACTTCGAATTTGACAGCTAAATCATGCACCTATTGTATCGTTTAAAGTCAGCTCTCTGACATCTGAAGATATTTTAAAGGAAGAGCAACGCCTACGTTTTGAAAGGATGACTAAGGCATTAAATTTATTCGCATGCCGACCCAGATTTTATCGAGTTGTTGACTCCAACTCGCTTCGACCTCCGGTTGTTGCTTGTAGAAGTATCTGTCTATCCATTGAGGGCTACAGTTCCAGTTGGGTCGCGTTTCGGAGGAGTGTTTGGGCCAAATCCCTAACATCTTGCACCGTCTGTGGAAATCCAGCCCCGCTGTAGAATATCACAACGCCAAATCAGAGTTTTCTCCTCCACCTCGAGTAGTAGCCGGCGTGATTTCCCGTAGTCCGCCGCCGATCGTCTTCCTAGAGTTCGATATATAAATTGCAACCGCTTCACCTCAGCAACGACAGCGGCATGCTCCTTCGAGGGCGCGAGGCCATTCAGGCACATCACTAAACTATCTTGAAATTGAACAGATTCGGGCCGTTGAACTGTGGGTTCGCAACCGTATCGTTGCTGGCAATCTGCACCAGTCCGGCAAAAGCTCACTGTCAACAGGAATCCGAGCAACCTCATCTCCGCCAGCAGCCCACATAACCCCCCACTACAGCCAGCAACCCGCGTCGCCTCATAGCCGCCGGTATCTCGTCGTCGCCAGTAACCTCATCTCCACCGGCAACCTGCGTAGCTCACCGCCGCCAGCAACCCGCATCGTCTCATCACCACTAGTAATAATAATCTTGCTGTCGCCAGCTACCTCGCGCAAAGTCCTGCCGTCGCTAGCAACCCTAAAACCTCGTTATTATTCGCCTTTTGCTGAACACCCCCGTTGCCGGACTCTCACCGCTACAGAGATGGATCATAACTACTGGTAGTCCCCTATCTACCGACCTGAAAAAGAAAAGAAAATCTAAAAAAAAAGAAGAAAAAAGAGAGAGAAAAGAGAGAGAAAAAAAGCAAATACCCATAAACTGACCTACTAGCGTCTGGGCGTTCGACTACCATACATGCTCGCTATGTATGTAAGCAGTTACCCAATGCGGCTCTGCAACTATGTAGTTGCTATGTACGTATGTACATATAGCATAGCGCCCTCTCCTCCCCCAACTGACCGCCCCCATTCAACCCCGCCGGCAAACCCTCGAAGCAAACAACGCCCCCAATACCAACACCGCTGCCACCACCGTCCCGCCCATCCCGCCTTCGCAACAACAGAGCCACCATGTTGAAGATCTGGTCTATGGTTTGTCCCCCTCCCTCTCCCCCACGCTCGCGTCGCGTGCGTCGGTTGGCTGACCATGACTCGGTGAAGTAGAAGCAGCAGCAGCAGGCTGCCAGCAACTCCGAAGGTGGAAAGAAGAAGAAAATCACGGCTGCGCAGCTGCGGGCTCAGAAAGGTGCGTCTTTCGTCTCTCGTCGTCTGGAGGAAGGAAGAGAGAGCTGATGAGGACGGGGTGGCGCGAAATAGATGTCGCGGAGCTATCGCTACCAGCCACTATGCGGACACACTTTCCGGACCCCGAAGATATCCTCAACTTCGAGTTGAAGATCGAGCCTGACGAGGGTACGACCGAATCTTTTTGGGGAGGGGGCGTTGGGTCTAGGGGTGTCCTACCGAGGGTTGTTTGACTGACGAGATGGGATCGCATGGCACGCGCTGGGGGATATATACAGGGATGTACAAAGGTGGAATCTTCCAGTTCACGTTCGCCATCAACAACAATTTCCCGCACGAGCCGCCCAAAGTCAAATGCACGCAGAAGATCTATCATCCCAACATCGACCTTGAAGGAAACGTGTGCTTGAACATCCTCCGCGAGGACTGGAAGCCGGTGCTGAACCTGAATGCGGTCATGGTTGGGTTGCAGGTAGGGCGCTTTCTTCTGCTTCGGGCCGAGTCGGGTCGGCGGTGGCGATGATGAAGATGATATAGTGACGCTAACCCCTGGATAGTTCCTGTTCCTCGAGCCTAACCCCAGCGATCCTCTCAATAAGGAGGCGGCAGAGGACCTCCGCCTGACCCGTGAGAATTTCAAGAGGAACGTTAAGCAGAGCATGCAAGGAGGGTACGTCAAGAACGTGCGATTCGATTGCGTTCTCAAAGACTAGGCCCAGACGCGGGGGGTACACAGACAGGTCGATCGGTAATACATCACTTGCGTGATGGAACTGATGGTCTGAGACGGGTTCAGACGCCCCTCCTCTCTCGTTCTGTACGGATTATTTTTTGGTCCTTCACCTCGGCATTGTTTCTTACTACTTGTCTTCTATATCAGTTTCTTTTTTTTTAGCATTTGCATGATGCCTGCTTGGCCTCCTCTCCGATTCATCAGCTCTTCTGTCCTTTACCGTATTTTTCTTTCCCTTGGGGTCTCTCTTCTGGTCTGTATTTCATTTCCCCAGTATGTTATCGATACAGCATAAATCATGACAACATACCGTCATAGGCAGTGCGGGGCTGTAATTTGTGAGCGAATTATGTATACACATGTACTAGTAGCGACAACAAGACTCTTATGTTGTCGATAGTCGAGTTCCTGCGAAGTTGAAACGGCTAGCGTGGCTTATCAATCGTACACTGGACTCAGCCAGCTTTGATCTACATATGTCCGGCTAGAAATGACCCCCACGCCCGGCTTAGCTGTACCGCAAAATGTCATGGTCCGGCACCACAGCGGGTTTTGGGATCCATACCATAACCTCCTCTTCATCTGACATTAACCGTCGAGTCTTCCCACGTCCTGTAGCTGAACGCCGTCACCAAGTTTGATGCTTGAAAATAGACACCTTCATTTCTGCCACCGCTGCCATATCCTTCTTTGTAATGCTTGTAGAGTACATCTCGAAGGCATTTAAAAATCGGATCGGTTCTGGTACTAAGCCGTTGGGAAATGAATTTGGGTGATCATCGTTGGGGTATCGGGATAGAAAAAAGAAACGGTAATTGGCTCCCATAGTTACCACCCGTTTTTGTTGGATTAACTCCTATGCCACCTAAAATTTAGGGGTCTCCGGTGCCACCCACTTTTGGCGAGTGATGGAAAATGTAGTCATCGCGACGGCGTCCTCCACTACTACACACTACCAACAGCCCACTCCCGTCTGCCGCGTCCCCGCCACCAAAGCAGCCATGTCGCGCCGGAGTGTCGAGGTCCAGTCTGAGCCCGGTATTGGATACATATCTGATTGCAGAGCGAACACTGTGGTAGGTTGGTGGTGTTTGTCAGGTCGTATCCCCCGCATAACCGTTGAGTTGACCGACAAGAAGTGCTAGCGGAAGGGCGATCTTCGCAATGCGATGCAGAAGGCCCAGCCTGGATGGCAGAGCCAAGCCGTACTGCTCAACGTGTAAAAGTCCGTCTATTACGATCCCAAGTGCGCTCGGAGCAACACCCAAAGCAGAATTAATATTGCTACATACCAATCCATCTACTCTGTTCTTCTCCTACTACTGTGTTTTTCCTTCGCGCCGTCGTGACGATTCCAATTTCTATCACTCGCCAAAAAGGGTAGTACATACTTAGGTAGGTAGCTCTACTCCAGTGCGGCGTAACTAGATAACAGGCAAGTGTTTCGCCAAGAGATCTTGATTTGATACATATCTAAGGCGCAAAATAAATTCCTAGATTCCACAACACAAACCTCCCACAACGCAAACCCTTCTACCCTTCTACGCCACAAACCCCTTCCACACCATATATGTAAACCCTTCCACACCATGGACACTTCCACTTCTCAAGCCTCATGATGTGTCTGAAATCCTAGACGCAGGAAAGATCTCTATTGCTTTGCCGTTTCCTCACTATGTCCCTACTATATCCTCATACTTTGCTCTCTTCGCATCGGAGCGGTTGAAGCAACTACCTGTTCCAGCAACGTCGCTGCGGGGACTGTGGAAGCGATGGCTGCCACGACCGAATACGCCGGGGAAAATTGCACGACTGACAGGGATATCTTTCACCCAAAAGATATGTGGCGATCGGAAGCACATCTCGCCAGGGAGGTCTGATCGATCTGGCCGGTGTTGTCGCACATGCGTGGCAGAGACTCCGGGCAAAACCTATCCCACCCCGCTCCACTCCCAGGTCTCAGCTGCCAAGGGAGACGTCGAAGTGCCCGGCTCTATAAGATTTGCGGAGAACATCACCCCCGAGCGTCTGTCAAGCTTCCTAGAGTGGAGCCAAGGTCTGGAAGAAAACTTCTCCTCGGGGACAGAAGGTGCGTACAGATCGATTTCCACGAGCATGATCTGCCGCATGTATTGGCGGACCTGGACGAGGCGCAAAAGAGATCTTGCCCGTGTTTAGGACTTCAGGCATCGTGATGCTTGAGTTGTGGAAGCGTTTGTGTCGTGTCGTGGAAGGGGTTGTGTTGGAGGATTTGTGTTGTGGAACAGTGGAAAGGTTGCGGATGAGTTTTTTTCTGTTTAATCATACTCGCATTCAGCCTTTCCAGACTATGGCGGCACAATTTTTGGCTGGTTTTCCCGTCCGCTGGTTGTGGATGAGTTTGCGTTGTGGGTCAGCCTTCGATGTTGTAGTTGTATGAGAGAGTTAGTCAACGAACTCTACTACATGTGAGTAGATAATTCGTTCAAGAATTACAGCCCCCCACTGTCCACATGGCGGTATGTAGTCATGATTTATGCTGTATCAATAAGAACACACTGAGAAAATGAAATACAGTCCAGAATAGACCCCGGGGAAAAGAAAACCTGCCGAGGGACAGAACGCCTGCCGAATCGGTGCAAATACTAAAAACAGAGAAAGCGGGAGGGGAAAAGGAACGGGTTGCGGGCAACAGAGACAACCCTCGCAGAACAAAGGAGAGGGGAGGCGTCTTAACCCGTCTTGGGGCGCCATCAGCCCCAAAAGAAGGTTGGTAAGGAGTTAAGTCTGGAATGGGATCCCGACCGAAAAGTGCGGCTGCGAGTCGGAAAAATGGGATCATGGGCAGGATGGCCGCCTTTTACAGTCTTTGCAAGTTCATCATGGCACCTTGCCGAACAAGAAAACAATACCAACGGCTACTTGCCCCAATACCCCTGATAATTTGTATTTTCTCCAATATCCCCCCCCCCCCCCCACAATTTCGACGAATAATGTCTCATGATCCGCCAAAATGGCACGTGATCGCAGGCAAGGGCAAGAATGCGAAATGTACTTTCTGGCGTACCAGCACTCGAGCCCACGCGCAATGCCGCTCCCAAGATTTCTCGCGCACCTCAAGCGGGAGGTCACGGAGATGGGCAGACGAGTTCCGGTCGAGGACGACGCGGGAAGCGAGTGTTCGGAGTGGGAGCTACGGGAGCGCCAGGAGCGAGAGGAAGAGAGGGAGGCGGAGACGGAGACGGAGGAGCTGGGTGCCGCGGGGGGATTGGGTGCCGGGGAGGAGCTAACTACCGCTTTTCCTACTCACGCCCTCCTTCATGGCATCCGCAGACGAGGACTAGGGGACGGGCCGCGCTTTCCTTTGTTTCTTTCCTTTGTTACTGACTTTCGTTCGGTATTTTCTTTTCCTTTGTGATTTCCTTAGTGCGCACCTCATCTTCTTGGGAGGCCTGGGCGTCGGGCAAAGGGGAGCTTGCAACGAGCCGCCACCGCGCGGACAGCGGACGGGAAAAACGGATAAAATGTACGCCGCCATAGTCTAGACAGGCTGCATGCGAGTATGATTAAACGAAGAAAAAAAAACACCAGCACTCGAGCCACCTATGACTGCTGCCGTATCGAGACAGCATTGGTAGAGAGAGCTCTTTACTCCAGCGAGGTTCATCCCATACCACGGGGAAGGCCAGCTGTTCAGAAGGGGTGATGTGAGGAGGCTAGGAGGTGCGCAACCAAGTGTTGCTGTGGTATTAGCAGATGTTCCTCACCATGCAAAGGCGAGATGTCCCATCTGCAAGCACACTGCCAGTCACTATACCCGTCGCACCGCGCCACTTGTACCCCTACTCCGAGTACCATCTCTCCACGAGTCCGTGTATATTGTATATACCAAAAAAAAGTCCAGCGTCTCCGCTCGGATTGGAAAACTAGCGAATCGAGCCACGCCGGCGAGTCGGCGCATATGAGACGTTGTACCGCCGAGGGAGGTGGGCTGGACAGGTGCGTGTAGGTTGGCGTGGCTTGTTGCTGGTATGGGCCACGGCGTACGCGCGGTAAAGGCTGACAATGGTCTTTCAACATAGGTATTGTTGCTGTCGGCCTAGTTATCCCAAGCACAAGAAATACATCCCTCCTATCCGAGTCTATGTACCTAAGTATGTACTTACCCATGTTATATTATATAATCACTAGATATCACCAGCCATCAGGCGTCAACGCGTGACAATGAAGCATGCGGACTCGACGTGCCGGCGCACCGTCACGAAACTGCTGCTCACATTGCATCTACGCGCTGCAGCCAGGCAATCCTGGGCTTCCTATCTACCACGGACGCGGGACGAGGGGTGGGTCTGGAGAGGTTGGAGGAAGATGCGCAGAGTGAGGTGTCGGAAGCGCAGCTCCGGGAGCGTGAGTTGAGGGAAGAGGGGAAGAGGTTGGATGCGGACGAGCAGGGAGGAGTCATGGGGTGATTGTACGATATTTGGCATCTCTGGGAGGCCAGGCCGGAGGGCAAGGGGAACTGCAACGAGCCACCTGCGGACTGATCGAGGTCGGGGTGGCCGGGGCTCGGGCTAAGAAGTACGCCGCCATAGTCGGCATGGGCTGTATGCGAGTATGATGATTAAACCAGAAAAAAGACAGAGAAGGGAAAGAAAAGAAGAAGAAAAAAACATTGCATCTGCGCCAGACACACCACCCCGGTTCGGACATCAAGCAAGCAGGCGCCGTGTTTTTCGGGACAACCCCGCGCTATCTACAGAAGTGAGACGGGCGAGTTGCCGGCTCGGCTCTATGTGGCGGTCGGCGCCTCGAGGCTGGCCAGCCTCTCGCCGAAGCCCTCCACAACCTGCCGCTCGACCAGTCCATCCCGCCACTCCCTCACCTTCTCCGACCAAAACTCGTCTCCATCGGCACCATACCACGCGCCCGCAATGCCACCGTAGACCGCCGCGACGGTGTCGGCGTCGTCGCCCAGGTTCACGGCCTCGATCGCGCCCTCCTCGAAGCTATGCGTGCGGAAGAACACCCACAGCGCGGCCTCGAGGGTGTGGACGACGTAGCCGGAGGAGCTGATCTGCGCCTCCTCCTTGGCGACCCAAGTCCCGTCGGCAAACGTGGTCCGGAGCTCGTCCGTCCGCCACTCCCACCGCGCGACCATCTGGAGCAGCTCCGACTTCTGCATCGCGGTCACGTGCGCGGCGCGGTTCAGGATCTCGACGACCAGCGCGACGTACAGCGCGCACGCCTCCTGGCAGATTCCGTGCGGGTGCGTGACGGCGGAGCTCCGGCGGGCCAGCTCCTTGGCCGCCTCGGGATCGCGCCAGTACGCGAGCGCGACGGGCAGCACGCGCATCAGCGAGCCGTTGCCGCAGCGCACCTTGTGGCCCAGGCTCTTGCGGATCTCGCTGAGGCCGCCGCCGTCGCGCCACACCCGCGCGGCAACGCGGGTGGTGCCGCCGGCGTCGAAGCAGTAGCCGGTCACCGACAGGTACCCGTCGTAGATCCAGCGCACGTAGCGCGCCGCCTGGTCCGCCTCGGAGAAAGCGCCGCCCGAGGCCACGAGCGAGTCCGCGAGACACAGCGCCATCGTCGTGTCGTCCGTCCAGCAGCCCGCCGGGAGGCTGAAGTTTGTGTTGGCGATCATCGACGTCACCCGCGGGAACGTCCCCCGCCGGTGAAACTCGACGGGGCCGCCGAGGGCGTCGCACATCGCGAGCGAGAGGAGCGACACCCGGATCTTGGTCGCAATTGGTGCGGGGACGAGGGGGGTCATGGCGACGTAGGGAGTATGTGAGTGGAGGGGAAGCCGCAGTTACTCAGCAGTTGACTGCAGACGTCTGGATAAGCGGGGTGGGCGAAGCTGCAGGGTTACACCAAGCGTGGATAGTTACCCAATTCGCTACCACACAGCTAGATAGACGCGCTCGTGCGAGGGCGCAGACATCCAGCCTCCCGTTCGCATAGGAATACATAACTTACATAACCATGTAGATATCTAAACTAGTTACATACGGGCGCATTGGCACCGCTGATCACTCGGGCTGTCCCGCACGCACCACGTGACGTGCAACACTGTCGCCTCATCCCGCTGCGGGAGGCGAATCCATAATCTCCTCCCTTAGAGCTGCAGTTCCGTCGTCGGGGAGGAATCCGTAGGTACTGTGAACGGCGACTGCAAACGAACAGTGCACAGGACAAGCAACGACCAGGAGTTGAGATGAAAATGGGGTTTGGGACGCGGGAGGGCGAACGGCAAGAGGAAATCACCAAAGCTTGAGCAGTGAATGGCGCGGGAAGCGCAAAGTACGCCGAAGGAGCTTGGACGAGCTTCGCAAGAGTGAATGGCCCCGGAAAAGCGAATGGGTCTTGAAAACAGTGGCTGCTGCAGCACGGCGATTCACATTCTTCCTGCTCGTATCCAGACGACCATGCCAGCCTTCTCCGACAGGCCAAGCCGACACATCAGAACCGGAGGGGCGGACATTCGCCCCGTATAGCGGCGACATGTTTGGGCCTTGGTTTGTAGAGACTGCCTACACTTCTAGGACTGGGGGTGGCAATGTCCATCCGAACACGCAAGGCTTGGGTAAGGATATTTGCACGGTGGTTCACCTATATTAAAAGAATATACATAGATAGCCGATAGCGATAAGGCCTTGCTGTCCCCTGCAGTCCTGTCAGGTATTGCTCGTACATATCATACGAGTTGGGCCCCAGCGCCGGGATGTAACACCCTGGGGGAGGGAGCGACTTCATTTATTGCATCCGACCTATCTGGGTCACAGCAATTACAACGAGTTTTCCTCGCCGTCCAGACTAGTGGAGGGGAAAGCCCCCATTAGTCAGTACGTTGCGGCACCCTCCGCACACCAAAAGAAACAAACAAACCAACGTAACTGCTCCTCCTCCTCCGACCTGTCCTCCTCTCTGGAAGATACGTTTCCACCTCCCTAATCTACCTCGTCACACCGCCTCTTCAGCTCCACCTCTGTCTTCCCTGGGAAGGCTAATATAGCGTCACTGCATCTCGTATCTGCAAATAGTTTTGCCATATCCCACCTCTCTTCCGAACCTCAGCCCACAGGCCAGCCTGCTGCGTCTTCCATGAACGGCAATTTTTGAAGAGGTGTTCTCGAGTCTGAGCTGCTCCAGGCTCGCAGAACCAGCACTCATCACTGATCTGGTCACCCGTCCACTTGAGGTATTCCGCCGTCGGGGCATGTCCGGTTTTCAGCTGGTAGTGTCGTCTCGCGATAGGCTTTCGTGCTGCAGGCGCATGGATCTGGCCGATGTGGCCGTATATCTCGATTCCAGATGTCGTAGATATCGTGGTTTTTTACTCGCTCGTAAGCCTAGTCTGATGATTCTCTCCGCTTGGCTTCACTAGCAACACGCTTCAAGTGAGCAAGAGATTCTGGGGTGGGGCATCACAGCTGGCAATAGCGGTCTGAGTAGTGGCAGAGCTCCACACCATGCACCTCTGGTTCGTCTGCAGCATTGCCCAGGTACCCAGGTATCTGCTTGCTCATTTCCCGCAATACCCTCATGTGCTGGGCACCATCCGATCTCCATAGCATATAACACCCCAGGGTTTGGTATGTCGGTCGGCCCCACAAAGCGACGAGTGAGGACCATGACTCCGAATGATTTTTTTCGCATGACTAGCCCAACGGGGGCTAGCGTTGACACTGTGAAATCGGTCACAAAAAGCAACGGAGACCTGCATGCACCGCCAGCGATGTCGCCATTGCTCCGCTTCCCGGTCCCGTGCGGGACCCAACGTTGCGGATTACTCCACGTCCGGCAGCGTCCAGCGTATCCGGTTCCCCACGCCCGCCGCGACCAACAAAAGCATGCGCACCCCACTCTCGCACAGCGCACCCCACCGCTGACGGGCTGCGGTCTTCGTCGCGCTCTCCTCGGGCGACAGCACCGTCGCGATGTCGCTGCTCCTGCGCCACCACCCGCGCGAGAACCTGCAGCCGATCTACCTCGCGAACCGGGAGCCGTCGCAGCGTCCGCCGTCATCTGCGCCCAAGCTCGGACCGCACGGGAAGCCGCCCCCCGCCGACGTCGCGCCGTCGAAGCCGTCGAAGCAGAATTGCGTCGACCGGGAGTTCGCGCGCGTCTAGCAGATCTGTGAGCTCTTTGCGCTTCCGAACAAACCGCTGAGACTCAGCTTCGAAAAGGAGTACTGGCATAACGTTTTCGAGCCGATGCTGAACGCGTACGCTAGTGGGGTCACGCCGAATCCCGATGTGGGCTGTAATCGCGAGGTGAAATTCGGTGCGCTCGCGAAAAGACTAGGCGCTATGGCTGCCGGTCAGAACTGGTGGCTGGCGACGCGCCATTACGCCCGGGTTGGATGCGGCAAGGAGGCTGTGTAGGAGCGCGCACAAGAGGAAGGATCAGACGCACTTCCTGCTCACGGTGTCCACAGAGGCGCTGAAGCGCTGTCTTTTCCCGCTGGGTACGGAAGGGTTGTTAAAGACGGAGATCAAGGAGCGGGTAAAGCAACTCGCGGCTCCAGGGCTCCGGGACGGCGCGAAAGGGAGGAGACCGGAGAGTCCTTTGGACTGTGCTTCGTTGTGCCTGCCGGTGGTAGGAATTCTGGTTTCGGAAGTTCCTGGGGACTTTGTGGTGGGCGAATCACGAGTCCTGGCCGAGCGGGGAGAAAATCAAGATGCCCAATCCCGGGACCGTCGTGGGAAAATACATGGGGACTGTGGCACGCTACGGTCGGTGGGAAGGCGCATCTGGAGCTGTCACAAACCCGCCAATGTATCGGGGCCGATGGTTCGTCAGCCGGGGGGATCGCAGGCGGAATATCATCGAGATCGCCAAGGGTGATGACAATCGTGCGCTGTTTTCCAAATCCACGGTTGCTAACTGGCATGGCTCGGCAAGGACGGAGAGAGCTGCCACGCGGCATCAGCCGTCGAGAGCGAAGATGGCGGAGGGGGAGGTTTGGGAGAAGGGACTCACGATGCAGTTCCGATCCGCGTCCGAGAGGTCAGGGTGCTGGGTGAGGGGAGCGAGCCGGGGACGAAAAGGATCCGGATCTGGTTCGACTCAAACGGATGGAGACGTAGGGTATCGAACCCAAGACCTTCTCGAATCCCACCGCTCTTGTGAAGAGAACGAGGCGGCAATGCAAACGAGACGTTATACCATAAACCAGATCCCCATCTTGGGGGCTATACCGACTGGTGGGATTTTTACAGATATTGCCAATAATATTCGACGCCCCTCCTTGAGTGTTCTCATGTAGCACTGCTCATCAGCACTGCTGTTCATCATCTGAAGCACCGGGCCTCCTACGATTACTGGTGTATTCCATAGTCCCCTGCATACATCTGCCGCGTTGCAGAAAATTATGATGCCCAGCATAGTACCCGCAAAGTCAACGCTGGATCCGCAACCGTGACCGTGACACACAAACCATCACTCGCACCTACGCCATGTCGGCACCCACCGCCTCCGTCGCGGGCGCCGGCCCAGCAGAAGATCGAACGGGGGGGCGAGGGCGGGGGGACCGGAGACAAGGACGAGGGAGAGGACAGAGGAGAGGGTGAAGAACCGGGGGGTGGGGAGGGCGAGGACGAAGGAGAGTAGAGCGGAGGAGAGGAATCATTCCTTTTGGGCGCGGTGCGAAACAGCGGGCGTTACCTGTTCCTTTGTCTTTCCTTCGTTTTCGTTTTTCTGGTCGGTGGGAGTTGGGGGATGGGCCAGGCGGGGGGCAGGGGGAGTTGCCACGGGCCGCCGGCGGACTGCTAGAGGTCGCGGCGGACGGCGAACGAGAAAGGACTGTGGTGTACATAATATCGCCATGATACAATAGGGTCGCATGCGATCAATGGATCATCATCACCATTCAAGGATATTGGGGCGAGTTCACAAAAAAAGGGGTACCGGGGAAAATAGCCGTAACATAAAACAACGCCCAAGATCCCGAGAAGAGATTTCGTTTTGTTGCGACATCTAGAGTGCTTTGCGAACGACAGCTGTCCCCACTCATCCGTCTAGGCCCGTCTCACCAGCCCTCTTCTCGACCACGCCCCCGAGCCCGACGATCCAGCTGACGCCTGTCGTCTCCTTGACCTCGCCCTTGGCCCTCTCCCTGGTCCCAGCCTCCTCGATCCTGCTGAGATAACCCCACAGCAGCGCGACCTCGGCGACAGCGACGACGATGGCAGCGACAAACGCGACACCGAGTCTCGCGGCGACGTCCCACGCGGCGGCGACCTTCCACACGGCGGCGGCGGTAGCAATCACGCTGAGCAGGACATTGAAGATCATGGAGACCTGGCCCCTGACCAGCCTCCAGTCGTCGTCTTCGCTGGCGGGCACGACCGCGGCCGCCGTCTGCGGCGCGCCGACGAGCGAGCCGTACTCGCGCTCTTCCGCTTCGCGTCGCAGCCGCGCCATCAGCGCGACGTACTCGGCCGACTTCTGCGGCGGCGGCGGCGCCGGTGCGTGGAATACGGCGCTCCCGCGCAGCAGCGCCGTGAACGTGTAGTCCTCCTCCTCCTCCTCCGGGCAACAGCAAGCAGAGTGCGCGAGCAGTGCCTCCGATATCATCCGCACCTGCGTGTGCGAGAGCGTCGTCGTCGTCGCCGCGTCGACCGGAAGCACGGGAGGAGCGCCGCAGAGCGTGTTGTACGAGCGGATCGCGCGGAGCAGCCGCGGCGTTGTCGTTAGTTGGACCATTTGCCGGTTTTTCGTGTGGTGGGCCGGCTGAGCGAGTAAGAGGAAAAGACGCGCTGTCGTTGAGGTGAGGCTGACGGTACGCGGTGATGTATATAGCTGGCTGACAAGTGCATGATGCAGCCGGCTGACACGTGCGTGAGGGTGCAGCTGATGCATAGATACATCAAAGGATTCACCGTCGTCCACTTAGCTTTCACTAGGTATATGTATGCCGAGTTACATTGTTTTGGCGAATGATTGGTAGTTACATAGAGAAGAGTCGAGTTACTTATGCAACACGTCTGCGACATGACATAGGTAGGTAGCTGTATCAACATAACTATGTGAAACTGCGACCCCTGAGAGAGCGGAGCAGGAATACTGGTGCAGTAACCACTCCGACGCTTTCCTGGCCAAATCGCCGGAAAGCGCTCCGTGTCCGCAATCGAACAACCAAACATGTGGAGATGCTTGGAGGATCGGCCAATGGCGTCAAGCAGACTTACCTTCCAAGCCCCGCTAGCATCGCGGTGAGTGCTTATGTAACAGCGCGTGCGACCAGATGCTGCTCCAAGTGGAACTCCCCCAATTATTAATGAGAGTTGAGATAGACATACACCAGCGGAGCATTGGTTGGTGTGGGGGGATCAAATGTCGAGATCCTGTGAAACAGATAACACATACATGTCAGTTATCTACTGGATACTCCGCTCCACAGTCCTTGTCTCGTCGCCCCACTTCGACCGCGCCGCCCTTGGACGGCCGTAGCTCTCGTACTACTTAAGCTACCGACCCACCCCCAGATTGCTCCAGACACCCCACCTCCACAATCCATACATCCGCCCAACATGTCCCACAGCATCCCCGCCTTCACCACGACTCCCCTCTCCGAGATCGCGCCCACGCACGCGCGGCTGACGGGGACATTCCTCAGCGGCAAAACGCGCTCCTACGAATTCCGCAAGCGGCAGCTGCGCAAACTCTACCATGTCTTGGTCGCCAACCGCGATGCCGTGCTGGCCGCACTCAAGAAGGACCTGAACAAGCCTACGGCCGAGGCGCTGTCTGCCGAGACCACCTGGCTCGAATATGACATCATGACTACCCTCGACAACTTTGACTCCCTCGTCGCCGATGAGCCTTGTGAGGTGCCTCTCAAGTACAAGCTTATGGGTCCCAAGCTCCAAAAGAACCCATTGGGAACCGCGCTGGTTATCGGGTGAGCGATGGTGGCGAGTGCGACTGGAAGGGTTGTGCTGATTAGGATGCGAGACCGTTCAATTACCCTGCACAGCTGGTCATGGTCCCCCTCATCGGGGCGATCGCGGCGGGCTGCACATGCATGATCAAGCCGAGCGAGCTGACGCCGCACACGGCCGCCATGATCGCCAAGATGGTGGAGGAAGCACTAGACCCGGACTGCTACGCGGTGGTCAACGGCGGCGTCGAGGAGACCACGAGACTGCTCGATCTCAAGTGGGACAAGATCGTGTACACCGGCAACAACGCAGTGGGCCGCATCGTCTCCCAGGCGGCGGCGAAGCATCTGACGCCTGTGCTCCTGGAGCTGTGGGTTGCACCAGTGAACATATAGGTCCCAATGTGAATGCTAACGGATGATCCTAGAGGCGGCCTGAACCCTGTGCTCATCACCTCGGCTGCGGACACAAAGCTGGCGGGGCCGCGCGTCGCGTGGGGAAAAGTCTTGAACGCCGGGCAAGTCTGTCTCGCGCCCAACTATGTCCTCGTCGACCCCAGCTGCGAAGCTGCCTTCGCCGAAAGCTTCATCAAGGCCATGCAGCAGTTCTTCCCGAACGGCACGCAAGACCCGGATAACCTTGCGCGCATCGTCAACGAGCGCCATTTCCGCCGCATCTTGGGCATGCTGGAGAAGAGCAAGGGCAAGATCGTCTTTGGCGGCCGGTCGGATCCGAACGACAAGTGGATCGAGCCAACGCTCATCAGAGTCGACAGCCTGGATGACTCCTTGCTGAGCGAGGAGATTTTTGGCCCGCTGCTGCCGTACGTCGTGGTGCCGGGTGGCGTGCAGGAGATGTTGCAGGTCGTAAGGAGGCTGGGAGATTGCCCGCTCGCACTGTACGCTTTCACGCGCGACAAGAAGGAGCAGGAGATGGGTACGTCGATGTTGTCGAGTGCTGCGCCGTGTTGCTAACCGGGGTGCAGTCCTCTCGAACTCTCGCAGCGGTGGCGTGACGTTCAACGACACCATCTTCCACGCCGCAATCCAGTCGATCCCGTTTGGAGGAGTTGGCGAGAGTGGCACCGGAGCCTACAGAGGTGAGATGTCCGAATGCCGGAGACTGTTGAAGCCCGTACTCACGCGCTCGAAACACATACAGGGAAGTACACATTCGAGGCGTTCACGCACAGGCGACCAGTCCTGACACAGCCCAGCTGGATTGAGGGCGCGTTGCAGGTGAGTCGCAGCAAAGAAAAATTAAAACAACGACGACTCCTGTCCATCCAACTGACTCGGGGGGCCAGTCCCGATACCCGCCCTTCAGCCAGAAGAAGATCGACAAGACCCGCTCGTCGGCGGGGATTCCTTCTCCGAACTTTGACCGCAACGGGAAGTTGCTGTACGACGGATTGTTCTGGAAGCTGGCACTGCTCGGAGCGTCGAGGCCGAAGGACGCTCTGCTGCGGTATCTGGTGGCGTTGATGTGTACGTGTCTTCTTCATCCACTGCCTTCCGTGCCGTGCGGTCGTCCGGCCGCCCGGCGACACATCACGCAGTGCCCCGTCGATGGGCGATCCAGCGCCCCGAAGCATCCATTCTAGAATCACGGCTGACGAACCTAACAGGTGCATTCGCTTTCGCGAAGTACGGATCAGCTGCACTCGCGAACAGCGCGGGAGCTCTCATGAATGGTATAGCAGCTCGATTATCGCGTCAGTGATTCTATCCCTCTACTCTTTCCATTTTTTTTTTCTTTGCCTCTCGCAAAGCCCAGTGTTGGACCGATCACGTAAAAAAAAAAAAAGAGAGAAAAAAAGGAGATGAAAAAGAAGAAAAGAAGAAAAGAAGAAAAGGCGGTCATAGTCTCTCGAGGGGTATGTATGCCTCCAAGCTTGTATGGCAGGATTGGATGATATGATGATGATGGTGAAGGGTTTGGCTGGGCAACAAGGTCCGTCATACTTATTAATGAACGGCGATCACTTTTTTTTTTCTTTTTTGCGCACTAAAGACCTGAAGGAGTGGGTGATGTGATGACAGCCGTCCCGTCTCGTCCAACACGCATCGCGTACTTACTCTACAAGGGGAGAATGAAAGAATGAAAGAAAGAAAGAAAGAAAGAAAGAAAGAAAGAAAGAAAGAAAGAAAGAAAGAAAGAAAGGAAGAAAGAAAGAATGGCAGTAAGGAGCAGACATGCATACTATCCACATTCACTCACAGTTTCGCATCTCTTCGTGCGCATGTCACGAGGTTTCTTCCCGCGAACGGTAGACACCTCCCCCCCAACTCCGGTGAAGCGCGTAGATACGTTCTTGTGCGGTCTATTGTGCGGAAATGTGTCGGCGTCAACGCCATCGACAGCGGCGACGGAGGTCCGTCCGGCCGTCTACCATCCGCCTTTCCCGTCTACTTCCAGTCTAGCAGCGAAAAAAAAGCGAGCTAGGTAACCCTATCATGTAACACTCCTGACGCTGGACGGTGGACAGTGGACGGCGAACGGTGAATGGCGGTACCTGAACGGAAATAGCATTCTTCCATTCTTTCCGTTCCGTCCTTCCCTTCCTACATACATACATCCCGCCCCGCAGACCTGTGCGAACAGTAAGCCGAAAAGCGAAACATCGCGCAGGAGACGCTTCCAGGCCTTCCTCCCACTTCTCACATTCCCCTCTTCCCCTCTCTTTCCATTCGGTGCCGGGAGGGGGGAGACAGAATCTGCGATCACGATTCCAAGATCTCGAAGATGGCGATGACGGTGTCGGTGTCGAACGCTCCGGCGATCGCTACAGCTTTTTTTTTTTTGCTGTGTCAGGGCGGGCTGGGGCGGGGGCTATGACGTCTGCGGTGTAGAGTACCTAGGTTGGTTAACAGTGTCTATCTAGTTAACACGGAAAAAAAGAAAAAGCGAAAGCGGAAGCATCGCATCGTCCGATCGTTGGGTAAAAAAAAGTAAAATAGAAGTATCTGCATGTAAAACAAAACAAAAACAAGATGGTCCAGTAATCGATAGAGTGCATGCAGGAAAACGGTACGCAGAAGCGTTCTTTTTTCCCCTTCCCTTCGTCCGTCCCGTCCGTTGAGAGAGCGAGAAGGAATGCGGTGGATGACAGCCCATTCTTTCTTACTTTCTCTCCACCCACGGCCCTACTCGATGCATGGTTCGGTTGGTGTTGGCCCGTGACTCGTGAGGAGAATTTTTGTAGTCCTGCTTTTGTTTTTGGCCGGTACGATGAGTGGCGGCGGTCGTGAAATCTCTGTGGCTCCGCGACGAACAGATGGCGTCGGTCGAGAGCGGAGTGCCCAGCAGAGCGCCGAGTTGTATCTCCGCCAGCCCCGAGCGCGGACTGTGGACCATAGAGCTCCGAGAAGGATCGTGGGGAGCTCAATGCTATAGCCAGCCAGCCAAAGCACCTAAACCCTATAGGTAGAGCGATTTACGCTGCTGCCGTTGGTGCTGCCACTGTCGCCGTTAGAGGCTCGTACGGACGAAAGCTGGTGCTCCTCCCAAAGCACGCGCCCGATCGAAAAACACACACACACACACACACATCCAGCCGCTCGACTTCCTGAGAGAAACCGTTTCACGATGTGCAAGTACATACGAGCACTTCCCAGGTGACTGGACATGCTGCAGGCAGTCAGGCAGGCAAGCCGAGTCAGGAAGTTGGGAGTGACCGGGAAGCGCTCTCCGAACTCCCTGCCCTGCCACCCCTTGCCCTGTCTGCCTGCCTGGCGTTGCGCTGCTTTCCCCGCATTTTTCCTGGTATAGAATATGTAAGTTGGTTGGTTCATGCCAGGGAGCACGGTAAGCCAATCCGATTCGATCGCAGCCGACCGACTGCTAGTGGACACCGTTGTGTTCGGCGACCACTGCATATGGACAAGCGCGTTTTGTTCTGCAACAGATCCGCCTAGCCGCCACCAAGGAAGGGGAGAGCTCAGGAGGGGTGAGAGAGGAGGTGTGCACGCGAGCCCCCCGCCACCACAGAGATTTCCTCTTTCTTGGGAGCTCTTGTCGAGCACTCGAGAGTAGGTACTTGCGAGGCCACTTGTGTCGACCACCACCTTCCGCTATCCGTACACGGCGATCGTCATCCTCACCGTCCTCCTCTCCGTTGTGTCTAACGGGAACTTGGCCCCGTAGCATACGCCTCTGTATGCATTCAAGTATGTATACGCGTCGTATGTCATAGGTGTCACGCATGATGCGAAAGAAATACAACAAGTCCTCTCCCGCCTGCGGTTGTGGATAGGAGTTTAGCGCGCTGCGGCTTGAAGCGGATGCCGCCCACCATCCATCCACCTTTGCCTGGCGAACAGGTGCAGGGTTCGGCGCGGCGGACGGTGCGCCGGCAGAGTTTGCTAGCGGGAGGTGGTACGTGCGAAGAACAACGAGCATCGTGAAGTCTCTGACTCTGACTCTGACCTGTTTGTGTGTTGTGGCCCCTCTTTTTCTCGTTCGTGTGTTTTGGGCACGGCAGAGGGAAGAGGTGGGACGGACGTTTCCGCTCGTTGACTGGCTGGCTGGCTGGGCTGGACCGGACGACAGCCACAACTCCGACCACTGCGAGACGCGAGACGCTTCAAGTAGCAGTTCAAGTGAGTCTGAGTGAGTGAGGCTGTGGAATAGCCTTTCCTTTGATGCTGTGTTATGTCGTGTTGGAACATGTTCTGCATGTTTTCTGCTTGTTTGTTCCGATCCCGATCGAACCGGCTCCGCGTTTGCTGCTGCTGGAGCAACGAGGACGGACGACGGACGGACGAGAAGTCGGAGATTGGCGCTGGGCATACGTAAGAACCATCGTCGAATGTGTGGTGCTGAGCCTAGCGGCCGGGCGATGCTGCTGTTCCGTCAGCTAGATACGACCAGCCGGACGTCCTCCACAAGGCAGTGACCAAAGGTGCCCGCTCGAGTTCTGAACATGCTCCTCCGAATTAGATCGCCGGTCTGGCCAGCTAGCGAAGTTCTCCCAGCGCCCGGAGGAATTGGCACACCCAGCAACAGCGACGGCAGTTGCAATAATCGTTTACTGCCTACTTTTCTTTTTTCTTTCTTTTTTCCCCGCTCGCTTCCTCGAGTCCGCCAGGCCAAGCGGAGCCATTACCTCGGCATGGCCAAAGACGGACAGGTGGATGCCAGTCGGTTCCATGTGGGAATCGAAGCGGCGGATCATGGGGATGGACGGCATGGCTCGCAGCCGGAGTGCAGTGGCCAGCAGTCCAGCCAGGTTGGCGAAAGTACCGGCAGCCACGTCGACAGGGTGTGTTCTATGCGCTCCATGCAGCTCGCACGGAGAACAGAATCGAAGGCACCGCCGAAGCAACATGCACCGAGAAGTGGTTGGTCGTCGGCTGCCTCTTTCGTCTCTGCTATTCCCCGTACTTACGTAAAGCAACGAGCACGTGTCGGGCGTGCCGCGTACTAGGCAGGCACTGCGGTGGGCGCCTGGTGAGTGGCCCGCCGTAGAGACAGCGAGCAGTGGGGAGAGGATTCGCCAGATGTTCGCCGTGCTCCATCGCTGTGACGAGCTGCACCACTGCCGAGCGATCGAGCCTGCTTCCAGCAAACCGACGGAGAGCGGAAACGCCTGCGAGCTCGGTTGTTAGGTAAGAGAAAACGTCTCGCCGCAGCCGTGGAGGGAAGGTCATACGAAGCCCGCGCGCCCTCTTCACCAGCGGGGGCGCGCTGCAACCAGCTTGCACGGAGGGAGCGCAGCGAACGCCCCGCACGTTGGGAAATGACTGCAAGGCGATCGATCCGCGGATGGATGGATGGATGGATGGATGGATGACGGGACCTGATCTGATCCCTATCCGCAAGTCGAACCGAGACTTGCAGCTTGGGGAATTAGCGTCAGCACCATTCGAATCGCCGGGGTGCAGAGGTTTTTTTTTCGACACACGCGTCGGGGGGCGTGGCTGCGTTGAGTTGAGTTGAGGGGCAATGGTGGCCGCAGTTGGCAGCGGTGGTGGTGGCATGTAGTGGCAGTGGTGGTTGGTGGCGTGGTGGTTGGTGGGGCCGGTGGACCTGAGGGTCACCGTGGACCGAAGCAGGCGCCGCTGGATCGGCCGTGACGCATGGGTCCGGGCAGAGTTTTCCCTCCCTTCCCTTCCCTTCGCTTCGATTCCTTTCCGTTCGGCGGTCTCTCGATGGCGAGAGCACTGGCGCCGAGCGAATTGAGAAGAAAAAACGGTGCTGCTTCCGGTCCCGACGCCTTCGCCCCAAGTCACGGACGCCCAACCGTGATGCAGCTGGATGGCTGGAATGGCGCCCTCGGATGTCGGTCCCATTGTTCGTGTCCGGTCGTGTGACGGCAGCTAGGGCTCGGCGGGTGTTACTATGGGGTAATGGTGGCTGCAGAATTTTGCTGGGCCGGCAGCTGAGCCTGGCAGCTGGTCCGGGGGGAGGGATGATGGCGTAGTTGCTAGCGCCGCGGGCATGACAGGTTCGCGCTGCTGTGTCTAGCTGGGTAAGGCACTGCAATTTCATCGTGAGCCCCGTGTGTGTGTGTGTGCGGGCACAGCCATCCGGTTTCAACGATGTCCGGCTCGGTATATAAGGACCGTGGCCTCTTCGCAATGCCGTCTCTCCCATCAGCATCTCCAGCGCCGCAGCATCGCAGCATCGATCCGCTTCTCATACCAGCCTTGCACTCCATCCAGTTCGATCGATCAGCAGCTTCTAGCTTCTTCTCTAGCTCTCCCCCACCTCCGACCACAACCCCACATCTCTCCTCGCGGCATACAAAAGCACCGACAGCTTCCAGCAGCTCCGGAAGCCTCATCATCACCACCACCACCACCGCCACCACCGCCACCACCTCCACCCAACCCAATCCAACCCACTCTACCACCGCAATGGCCGTGATCGCCGAGCCCTCGCCGCTCCACACCGCGGGCCGCTACTACACCTCTGGCCGCGGCGGCGTCGGCAACTACCACCGACTGGTGGCGACGCCGCTGCCGGCGCCGCCGACGACGCTGTCGACGTCGCAGCCGCAGCCGCAGCGCTTCTTTGGCGGCCGAGGCGGCGCCGGCAACGTGCGGCCGACCAGCGAGCGCACCATCTTCAGCTTCGACGAGGAGCTCGAGCGCGACCGGCTGCTCCACGAGCACCACGCGCCCGTGTACTCGGTCGGCCGCGGCGGCGCCGGCAACATCGTGCCCGCCGACGCCATCTCGACGCGCTCGCACTACAGCAAGCACGACGACGGTACGCCGCGCAATTCGAGCTCGTCCGCCCACTCGGGCCACAGCGCCTCCGCCGCCTCCGCCGCCTCCGCCGCCGTCGCCGGTGGCAGCCCGTTCCGCTCCAGCGCCGACCGCATCCGCCACCACTTCTCCAAGATCAGGTCGCCCGGCTCCCCGTAGAGGCTGCTGCTGCTGCGCACCCGCTGGGCGGACGAACTTGGACGGTCTTTCTTGCTTGCTCTCACTTGTCTCATCACTCAACCGGCGTTATGGGCATACATCTCTCATCGCGCAACTTTGGACTCGACCTTTGTCTTTCTTGTTTTCTGTCTTTTGCTCTGGTGTTTGTTTTCTTTTCCTGCTGTTTAAGGGGGGTGGGGGTGGGGGAGGGGGACTGGTGTTCGGGATCTGTGTCTACTGGTGTTTTCTTTCTTTTTGTTTTACTCCGTGCTTCCAACTCCATTGTAATAGGATGGCCGGTGGACGGATGGATGGATGAAAGGACTTCACCGTTCTGTGACGAGGGCAATAGGGATTATTGGATTGGATTGGATTGGATTGGACTGGACTGATCGGGATTGTTTTCTACTACGTATTTCTTTCCGCTGTATAAAATCTACACTGTACAACTCCTTCCGTATCGATTTTTTGTGGGGGGGGGGGGGGAATATCGCAGGGAATTGGGGAGGGAAAGGAAACACTATGGGGTGATTTTCATTTTCATTTTTATTTTATTTTGGGGAAATTACATCTACTATCTAACTCTTTCAATCATCGTTTCGCTCATTGATATCTCCGACATTACACCTGCGCTTCTGACTCTCGGAATCGCCGAATTGCTTGCTTGCTTGTAGATAAGCACGAGCAAAGGAAGGAACCCCGAACAATAAAATAGAGTACCTAGATACATCATACATAGTTACATGCATACATACATACATACATACATACATATGTAAGTGCGCAGTCCGGGACACAAATTTATTATTCCTCCCCTTGCTTTTTGCGTGCATGTGTTGTGTAGCATTGTTTAACTGAGCCAGACTGGAATCTAACTGAAGCGGAGGAATATATAGAGTAACTGAACCGGACCGGACTGAATTGGACTCGAACAAAACAAAAATTCCCGCCCATGCAGTGCATGGATGGTGATAACGACACAGGAACCACACTGCGCAGGATGGGGTTGTGCTTAGGTCCGATCCTGATGCCCAGTGGTGGAGTGGATATCTATACGCATTCCCGCCGCCGCCCTCCTCCTCCGGTCCTGACACTATCTATGTGCATAGCTACTCGGTGGCGGGTGGAAAAAGCGGGACTCGATGTCCCAACGTCAAGTGCGAGCAAAAGCACACTCGCTACATTATGTATCTAGGGCACATACACCTGCGATGACGTTTTGGCTCATTTGGCCCGGGCTCTGGTTTCTATTTTCGATCTTTGCTTTCTTTTGCTTTTTTTTGTCCTTTCCTTTCCTTTCCCTTCTTTTTTTTCTTTTTCCCCTTGGGTCGGTTGCTGCATGTGCTATGGAATAACGTCAGACGCTGGTACATATTCATTCATAGATACACAACGCCTAGGCTAGTACATACTGAGGTTCTTGACTTTTCTCTCCGCTGGGAACAAGAGCAGACACCAGGACTGCGGCTCGGCTCATCGTTGACATCACGATAACCCCGCCCCACCGTAACCATGCACGTGCGTATGATGTGGGCAGACAGCGGCCGTGTCCTCTCTCTGCCACGGCGCACCGGTATTCGGTTGAGCATCCGAGGGGGGCGGCTGGTCGCGTTATCGCAGGCGGAGCGCGCAGGCGATATCTCATTAATCGCGTGCGACCTTATTCGATCATGGCGATATCAAACATATACAGTCCGTTCTCGTCCGACGTCCGCCCAACCTCGGCCACGTGCCCCCCCCCCTTTCTGCCCCCCGCCCTGGCCATAATACAAAGGAAAGAAAGAAGATACCCCCACGTCCGTGGAGTTGAGAAATTCGGACACGGGTGCGTATCGTCTTCCTGCCGTGGGTGACGGCTGGTGACGGACCAATCCGAGACTCGCATTCAGCCTATCTAGACTATGGCGGCATACACTCCGTGCGGTTCCCGTTTGCTGTCCGCAAGCTCCCCCTTTTCCCCCCGCCCAGGCCTGCCTAGTTATCCCGAGAAAATGAGATGCGCACCAAGGGGGGGACACAGGAAAGAACAAAGGAAACCGTGACCGTCCCTTACTCCTCTTCCGCGGACGCCATGAAGAAGGGCGTGGACAGAAACAATGGTAACCCCTCCCCGGCGCTCAGCTCCCCAGCCTCCACCCTCCACCACTCTTCCCGCTCCCTGCGCTGCCGGAGCTCCCCCTCAGACACCCCGCTCCCCGCATCATCCTCAGCCGGGACCACCCTTCCCACATCCGCAGTGGAGAGGAAGTCTAGCACCGCCTGGTTGCACCCCCCGTCGGCAAGGTGGTCCCGGATCTTGAACCAGCTCTTCCCCCTCCTACTTTCCTTCCGTACCTCTGCCCACAGGATCTTCTGCTGGGCCTTCCGCTGGGGGCCCACCTTGAAGAGGTGGTCCCGCGTCTGCATCTGACACTGGCACTGGGGCGGTAGGGCGGTTCCTTGCACACTGGAGGTACTGTCTGGTAAGGCAGTGGCCTATCTTCAGCTGGTAGAACCTCGAGGCAAGCCTCTTGGAACTACCCGCAACCGTGATGTCCGGCTTCTGTCTGCTCGGCATCCTGTACTTCTTTCTGGAGGTCCGGGCTCCCGCCCACTGCCCCGCCTCAGCCCACTTCTTCTCCGAAGTCTCCCTCTTAAGGTGTGCGAGAGGCCTGGGGAGCGGCATCTTGCGTGCCTCCGCCCGGTCCAAATACTCGCCATTCCACCCCACTGGCGTCTGGCTCTTCCGCAACGAGTTTATCTCTCTCGTCGGCCTTCTCAGCCGGGCACCACCTGATCTCGATGGTGATGTCCGGCCGGGCCCTCCGTAGCACTGCGATTTGCTGTCTCACTTGGAGCCGGGACTAGCGAGGTCGGATCTCGTCGTTCGGCGGGTGCTTTCCCGGATGACTGGAGCAGGTTACCGTGGACCATTGTGGGCGTCGCCGTGCAGCGGACAGACATCGTGATCGGCCGTCGCCGCCGACGACGACGCCACACGCAGCAGCCCTCTCCGTTATCGGGCAGCCAGCCGCCGCAACAGGGCTGTCTCGCACGGTCTGTTGGTAGGATTACGTCGTGAATTCCCTTCCTTCGGTCCGTGTACTCATCATATATCAATCGTCAAGCAATGGACATCACACAACTACATCACATGCTGCTCTTCCCGCGACTCTCGTACGGCAGCACCAACATCAGCGCCCCCGCCACGAGGAACAGCGATCCCGCAATGTATACCGGCACGGGCGTGTCGATGTCTGCGTACATGGCCACCACCGGCGCCAGCACGCCACCGGCCCTGTTGACCGTCATCGCGAGGCCGTACCCAGTGCCCCTGTGATTCGTCGGGAACACCTCTGGCGTGTACGCTACTATCCCGTCAACCCTGTGCCAGCAGGATGGGCAACGCACGGGAGGGAGGACGCACCGTACAGAGTCCCCGCCATCAGCGTCCCCGCAAACCCGTAAGCGCAGTTCCAGGCCAGCAGCTGGCGGCTCGTGCTTGCCGTCGTCCCGGCAAGGAGGAACGCACCGGTCATGAAGGCGCCGACACTCATCGTCCCCTTCCGACCCAGTGCTTTGAGCTCCACCGTGAAGGCGGCGAGCAGGCCGCCGGGGATGTTCATGCAGAGGATAATCAGGTAGTTGCGGTATGCCACCGACTGGCTGGTCTGCATGGCTTCCCCGTGGCGCGTGAGGAAGTACGGGAGGAAGGCATTGTAGAGAGGGAAGCCGAGTCCCTAATCTGGAGGATCAGTGGACGGGGTGGAAAAAGGGGGGCGCGGAGAGGAGATACCGTTAGGAGCCATATCGCCAATATCAGCAGCGTGCTGGTCGCCAGCTCCCTTGTGGCGAAGAGGGCGCGGAGATGGCTCAGGATCCCCAGATCTCCCTGCACTCCTCCTCCTTCCGTATCCGCATCCAGCGCCGACAGATCCGCGGCCCCAAAACTGGACGCCACCCCGTTGTAACGCGCAACCCGTTGCACCACATCCGCCGCGGCAACATCGTTCCCCCGTCCCATCAGGTACTTTGGCGATTCGTAGAGGCGAAACGCCCAAAAGCGCAGCGCGAAAAGTGCAAGCGTGAAGCCTCCCATGGCGGCGAGGAAGTACCGCCAGCCCAGATTCCGTGCGCTGTCACAGGTGTTCTCGCCCTGACACGAGAACCTCGTCAACAGTGGCCAGGCAGCCGCACTCGCAACTGGTCCTCGGCTGTCAGCCGTCCGTCGACGCTCACGATCCCCGCTTGGAGACAGGAGGGACTCACTTATCTGCCCCGCACACCACCAGACGTTCATGGCCGTAAGCAGCCACTGATGGCTTCCGGGCAGGAACTCGAGGAAAACGGCGGAATCGACGGGGATGTTCCCGCCGACGCCCACGCTCCACAGCGCCGTCGTGACGGCCAGTGCGGCGAATGTTTCCGTGGCGGTGGCGCCGACACCGAACAACGCCGTGACCAGCAGCGTCAGATTGAAGACCGCGCGCCGTCCGACCATGTCAGCGGCTACACCCCAAGAAAAAGCACCTAGCATCGCGCCGACTAGCTCTCTCTCTGTCAGTGGGGAGCCCAAAGGCCAAGCGGGGGGGGGGGGGGGGGGCGCCGCGGGA
>Ga0307508_10001102_pt1 | contig 31310 bp, 27 predicted proteins | sample 9_EM_MG_FD_203089 | JGI IMG/M metagenome (GOLD analysis project Ga0307508, IMG submission 203089) | Populus trichocarpa ectomycorrhiza microbial communities from riparian zone in the Pacific Northwest, United States - 9_EM | ecosystem: Host-associated > Plants > Roots > Unclassified | place...
GCCTGGGCGCAGATCTCGGTCTCGCCTTCACGGGCATCGCCGGACCGGACGGCGGAACCGCCGAAAAGCCGGTCGGGTTGGTGCATTGGGCGCTCGCCACGGCGAGCGAGACTCAGCTGCGAGAACGCGTCTTCAGCGGCCGACGACTCGACATTCGACGTCGGGCAGCCTTCGCTGGCTTCGACCTGATTCGGCGCAGCCTCTAGCCGCGCGAGGCCGGCAGCGGTACGCTTTCGCGGCGCGCGAGCAGCTCTCGAATGCGCTGAATCAAGACGTTCGGCATGTACGGCTTCTGCAGAAAAGCATCGTCCTGAGCCAGGCCGTGCTCATGCAGCGCCTCACCAGCGTAGCCGGACACATAGAGCGCCGCCAAATCCGGTCGCTCCTGCCGCAAAACGCGCACCAGCTCGGGGCCGCTCAGCTCCGGCATGATCACATCCGTCACCACTAGATCGATCTTGCCGACGCCCAATGCTGCCAGCGCGCCAGCGCGGTCCTCGGCCGCAGCCACCTTGAAGCCGGCGCGCGCCAGGAGCCGAACGGTGGTCTCGCGCACGGCACGGTCGTCTTCGATGATCAAGATGGTACCCGCGGCCGACACCGAGCTACTCGGAGCCGGCGTGAGCTTCCGCTCTGGCTTGGCCTCCGGCAAGAACACGGCGATGGTCGTGCCACGCCCGAGCTCGCTGTCGATCGTCAGCGTGCCGGCGACACGCTCCACGATGCCGAGCGACGTCGAAAGGCCCAGCCCTACGCCGTGCGGCTTGGTCGTGAAAAACGGCTCGAACACGCGCTGCCGCTGCTCGATCGACATGCCGGTGCCGCTGTCTTTGACACTCAGCACGAAGTAGCGCCCGGGCGCCAGCTTGGCGTGGCCTGGACCTATGGCTTCGGCTCGCGTCGAGACCTCGACGATGCCGCCGCTGGGCATGGCTTCGGCTGCGTTAATCACCAGATTGACGAGCACCTGCTCTAGTTGCGCCAGGTCCGCACGCACCGCGAGCTTCTGGGCGGCCAGCGCGACACGCAGCCGAATATCGTCGCGCAGCACGCGCGACAACATCTTCTGGGAATTCTCGACGACCTCGTTCAGCTCGAGCAACCGCACGTCGCTGGCTCGTTGCTTCGAGAAAACCAGCAAACGCTGGGTCAGACCGGTCGCGCGCTCGGCGGCGTCGAGTGCAGTCTGCAGGTCGGCCTGCGCCGACGGCGAGGCCTGAGAGCGCGCCAGGCTGATGGCCCCGATGATCGCGGTCAGCAGATTGTTGAAATCGTGGGCAACGCCACCAGCGAGTCGCCCGACCGTCTCCAGACGCTGCGACTGCGCCAGCTGATGCTCGAGCTCCTTACGTCCCGTGATGTCTTGCACGACACCGATAATGGCCAATGGCTCACCGCGCCCGTCGCGCTGCACTTGGCCGCGACCTTCGATCCACACCACCCGTCCCGTCGGCAGGATGGCTCGGTGCTCGATCCGAAACTCTGCGCCCGCGCGATCTGCCAACGCGCGTTCGACCGCAGCCTTCGCGAACTCCGCGTCAGCGGGATGGACCAGCTTCACCCAGCTCTCCAGCGTCCCGCCAAACTCGCTCACGCCGAAAATGCCGAGCGCCTCTCGCGACCAGGTAACCCTGCCGCTCTGAACATCCCACTCCCAGGTGCCCAGCCGAGCCGCCGATAGGGCTCGCCGCAACCATTCGGCGCTCTCGCGTGGGTCACGACCAGATGACGCCGGGGGCTCTGCCATACTCGCAACGGCAGGCGCAGGGATCGGCGCCCCACCTAGGCGTGAGAGTAGCTTAGTTCAGGGCGGAAAGGCGCGCTTTCGAGACCGCCTCGGGCACGGATTCACCGGCAGCGACCCGCTTGAAGCTCAAGCCGGTCGGGGTGCGATCGACGAAAATCGTGTCACCCGGCCCAAGCTCCCCGCCGAGCACCCGCTTCGCCAACTCGTCCTCGAGGTGTTTGCGGATGGCCCGCCCGAGTGGACGCGCGCCGAATTGCGGGTCCCAGCCAAGCTCACCCACGTAGTCCTTCGCTTCTTCACTGATAGCCAATGAAAGCTCGCGCTGCGCGAGACGGGCGTGCAGCCGCTGCAGCTGAATATCGACGATGCGTCGAATCTGCTCGCGCCCCAAGCGATGGTAGACGACGATCTCGTCTAGCCGATTGATGAACTCCGGTCGGAATACGCGACGTAGCGCATCCATCGCGGCACTACGCGACAGTTCCTCGCGCGCAGCGGCGTCGAGATCGCGACGCTCTTCGATGACCGCAAGCTCCGCGCTGGCCACATTGCTGGTTAAGACCACCACCGTGTTCTTGAAGTCGACCGTGCGACCCTGACCGTCGGTGAGTCGACCGTCGTCGAGCACCTGCAAGAGCACGTTGAAAACGTCCGGGTGCGCCTTCTCGACCTCGTCGAACAGGATCACGCTGTAGGGCCGGCGCCGTACCGGCTCGGTCAATTGCCCACCTTCGTCGTAGCCAACGTAGCCAGGCGGCGCGCCGATCAGCCGCGAAACCGCGTGCTTTTCCATGTACTCGCTCATGTCGATGCGAATCATGGCGCGCTCGTCGTCGAACAGGAACTCCGCCAAAGCGCGCGCTGTTTCGGTCTTGCCGACACCGGTGGGTCCCAGGAACAAGAACGAGCCAATCGGACGCTTCTCGTCGCCGAGCCCGGCACGCGAGCGTCGCACGGCATTGGCCACTGCGGACAGCGCTGCGCTCTGTCCGACTACGCGCTTTTCCAAGTTCTGCTCCATCGAGACCAGCTTCTGCAGCTCGCCTTCCAACATTTTCGAAACCGGAACGCCGGTCCATTTGGAGACAATGGCCGCGATTTCTTCGTCGCCCACTTCTTCTTTGAGGTACGAGCCGTTGGCCTGGATTCGGTTCAGCTCCGCGCGATGTTGCTCGAGCCGTCGCTCCAGCTCCGGGATGCGCCCGTATTGAATCTCCGCGGCGCGCCCCAAATCACCTGAACGGCGCGCCTGCTCTTCGGCGGTGCGAAGCTCTTCGATCTCGCGCTGCTCTTCGCGCAGCTTTTCGATGAAGTCCTTCTCGCGCAGCCATTGCGCGCGCATACGGTCGCGCTCGCCCGACAGCTCACCGACTTCGTGCGACAGCTCGTCGAGCCGCGCGCGGCTGGCCTTGTCGCGCTCTTTGGACAGCGCCTGCTGCTCGATCTGCAGCTGCAGCAGCCGCCGTTCGATTTGATCGATGGGCAAAGGCAGGCTGTCGATCTCCATCTTGATCTTGCTGGCGGCCTCGTCGACCAGGTCAATCGCCTTGTCCGGCAGGAAGCGCTCGGTAATGTAGCGATTGCTGAGCACAGCGGCCGCGACCAGCGCCGAGTCTTTGATGTGGATGCCGTGGTGGACCTCGTAGCGTTCTTTGAGGCCGCGCAAGATGGCGATGGTATCGGCGACCGAAGGTTGATCCACCATCACTGGCTGAAAACGCCGCTCGAGAGCCGCATCTTTTTCGATGTGCTTCCTGTACTCGTCGAGGGTCGTCGCGCCAATCGCCCGCAACTCGCCGCGCGCCAGCGCGGGCTTGAGCATATTGGCCGCGTCCATCGCGCCTTCGGCCGCGCCAGCGCCGACCAGCGTGTGAAGCTCGTCGATGAACAAAATCACGCCGCCGGCCGCGGTCTCGATCTCTTTCAGTACAGCCTTCAGGCGGTCTTCGAACTCGCCACGAAATTTCGCGCCGGCCACCATGGCCGACAAATCGAGTGCCAAAATGCGCTTGTCTTTGAGTGACTCCGGCACGTCGCCGTTGGCGATTCGGCGCGCGATACCTTCGGCGATGGCGGTTTTGCCGACGCCTGGCTCGCCGATCAAGACCGGGTTGTTCTTGGTGCGGCGCGCGAGCACCTGCATCACACGACGAATCTCTTCGTCGCGGCCAATGACCGGGTCAATCTTGCCGCGACGAGCCAGCGCTGTCAGGTCACGCGTGTACTTCTCGAGGGCTTGGAATTTCCCCTCAGGGTCTTGATCCGTGACCCGCTGGCTGCCGCGAATTTCCGCCAAAGCATGCAGCAACTTGTCGTAGGCGAGCCCGTGCCGATCGAATACTGCTTGCACGTCCTTGTCGCTGCGGCCCGCCAGCAAAAAGTGCTCGACCGAAACGAAGTCGTCTTTGAGCTTCTTGGCCTCGTCCTCTGCCGCGTTCAAGAACGGTACGGTGCGGCGCCCGAACCCGGGTTCGCCGCCGCCCGACACTCTCGGAAGTTTTTCGACGCGCTCGGCGAGCTCTCGCGCCAGCGCTTTGGGGTCCGCGCCAGCCCGCTGCACCAGCGAAGCACCGACTCCGCCATCTTGCTCGAGCACGGCGACCAGCAGCTGCTCTGGAATGAGCTCGGGGTTGCCGCGGCGAGTAGCCGCATCTACGGCCGCGCGTAGGCTCTCTTGGCTCTTATTGGTAAGGCGATCCATTCGCATCGTGAGCTACTCCCGTGCTTTGCCGCGTGACCTGCGGCGACAGCCAAACTAAGTCCACCAGCGACCACTGCAAGGGGTGGGCCGAACGCAAAAAACCCCTGGGACGAACTCGTTCGCCCAGGGGTTCACGCAAATTGGCCGCGCCACGCGCAGATTATTCGCGGGCCGCGCACGCCTACTGGTTCGCGCCGGCGCCGCCCGTCATCACGCCGCCCGCGCCGCCCGCACCGCCCGCACCGCCCGCACCGCCGACGCCGGTTACTCCGCCGGCACCGCCCGCACCACCTGCACCGCAGGCTTTGGCCGCGACCCCAGGAAAGAACGGCGCCGAATCGAGGCAGCCCAAGTCGAGCTCGCCGAGCGGGACGAGCCCGCCGCCGAGCGAGACCTTGTTCACGAGCACACCGCAGGTGCCGGTCGCAGCACGGCAGCAACCTGGGAAAGCATCGAGCGTTGCCATGGCGCCCATGACCGGGACCATGGCCGGGGTGGGCGAAGGGCAGCTGGCGTCTGCATCACCGGGTTGATTCTTCGCCAAGCATGACTCGCCGAAGGAAAGCCCTGTTTGCGCGAGGAAGGTCGTGGTCAAACCGCAGCTGTCTTTCGCTGCGCCAGCGCAACATGGGTCGACGTAAACGACCTGACCGAGAGCGCCGACCTTGGCCGACGTGCAGCTCATGCCGCAGTCGACTGTCGAGGGAGCGTCGCTCAAGCCGGGCGGCAAGACCGCGCCACCGCCGCCGGCGCCGCCCATGTGGTCAGGATTTTGGTCCCCACCAGCTCCAGCACTCGCGTTCTTGGTCGGGGCGTTCGACGTGTCGTCGCCGCACGCGACCGGCACCGCAACCAACACCAAACAACCCAGGGTTATTGCCTTGGCAAAAGAAGATGATTTCATGTGACCTCGAAGATACACGAGCTTCGCCGCCGGCAATACTCTAGGGAGCCTGCGAAAGAGGCCAAGTTAGTGGTGTCGACGGCCGGGGCGCGGATGCACTGGCCGCCCCTCAAGACGACGCCCAACTGGGCTAGTTTAGGCCCGCGCGCGTTTGCGTGAGCGAGATGACCGCGGCCCGCTACTCCCGAGCAAACCGAGCACATCGTCCCATTGATCCGGGCTTTTCATCAGAGCCCCGAGCAGGCCCGGTGGCAGGTGCCCGGCCGCGGCCAGCCAGCGGTAGCGATCGACTCCGTGAACATCGAGGAACGTCGCGATCTCCTCCAACCTGCCCACGCCCACCCCCTTACATAGGCCGGACTCGAGCATTCCAACGTAGCTTCCCGATCGGACTCCCAGCTTCCGTGCGAGGTCTTTTTGAGTGAGCCCGCGCTCCATCCGAGCCGAGCGGATCAATCGACCAACTTTTTTCGTGGACCCTTTAGCGTTTGCGGTCATCAAATCCCGTTGCCAGGGACTGCCAGTGGGGCAGGAAATACCCTGCCGTCACTCGTCCCCGGCTCCTCCTCTCTGACGCTGAGGTAGGTAAAATAAACTTGGTTATGGGCGGTACGAGGCCCGTGCCGCCGCAAATGGAGAGCGGCGGCTCGAGTCCCTCGTTCGAGTCAGAGAATAGTCCGCCCCCCGGTCGCATTGCAACCCTGAAGGCTAGACATTTTCATTTCTGCAATGCCTACGTCGACGAGGTTTCAAGTCGAGACGCTTTCGCACGGCTCCATGAGTGCGACCCGCGCCCACCTGCTCACCGCTAGAGCCCGTCTGCGCGGTGGACGGCGTCTAAATCTGGATGGCCAATAGTCGTTAGATATCGAGGTTGCGTACGTTAAGGGCGTTCTCTTCGATGAACTGGCGGCGTGGCTCGACCTGGTCGCCCATGAGGACGCTGAACAGCTCATCGGCTCGCACTGGATCGCTCACTTTCACTTTCAAGAGCGAGCGGGCATCGGGGTTCATCGTGGTTTCCCAAAGCTGATCAGCGTTCATTTCGCCGAGGCCTTTGTAGCGGGTGATGGTCATGCCCTTGCGACCGCGCTCGGCGATGAACGCCTCGAGCTCTTCAGAGCCGGAAATGCTGATCGGCTCACCACCGCCAACCCGCGCCACGTAAGGGGCCGGACCGATGGAGCGAATGTCCTCATCGATCGAAAGCAGCTCCTGATATTCCGCTGACTCCGCCAGCTCCCAGTCGAGGGATGCCGTGCGTCCAGATGCCCCGGGGCGAAATTTCACGTCGATGCGGCCGGCCCCATGGGCCTTCTCCCATTCGACCGCCACCGTGAGTGGAATCAGGTCCGGGTAGCGACGCTCCAGCTCTTGCTGCAGCCGCTCCGCCGTACTGTTCACGCGCGCTTCGTCGCGGAAGTCCGCAAGCGTCAGCGCGCCCAGGCGCAAGAGCGCAGCTACGACGCGAGCGTCGCAGCGCCGGTCAATCTTGGTCAAGATCGAACGCAGCGACTTCAAGCGGGTTGCCAGGTTGAACAGCGGCATGCCGCTCAAAGCTGGGCCCTTGCTCGACTGCACCGAAAGGTCTTCGATGCCCGACTCGGTGAGGAAACGATCGAGTGCGGGCTGGTCCTTCACGTAGAGGATCTTCTTGCCCTTCTTGATGCCGAACAGCGGTGGCTGCGCGATGTAGAGGTAACCGTTGTCGATAAGCTCGCGCATCTGGCGGTAGAAGAAGGTAAGCAGCAGCGTGCGGATGTGGCTGCCGTCGACGTCGGCGTCGGTCATGAGGATGACACGGTGGTAACGGAGCTTCGTCAGGTCGAAGCCGCCGTTGTCGCCAATGCCGCAACCAAGCGCGGAAATCAGCGTGGCCACTTCTTGCGAGGCGAGCATGCGGTCGAGCCGCGCGCGCTCGACGTTGAGGATCTTGCCTTTGAGCGGCAAAATCGCCTGAAAGTGCCGATCGCGGCCCTGTTTGGCGCTGCCACCGGCACTCTCGCCCTCGACGATGTAGATCTCGCTGATGCTCGGATCTTTGCTCTGGCAGTCTGCGAGCTTACCCGAGAGCGTCGTGAGATCGAGCACGCCCTTGCGCACTACTTCGCGCGCCTTGCGCGCCGCTTCACGCGCCTTCGCGGCCAAGATGGCCTTTTCGAGAATCTTGCGCGCGGTCTGGGGGTGCTCTTCGAAGTAGCGCCCCAGATGCTCGCTCACCGCGTTCTCGACGATACCCTTCACGTCACTGGACACGAGCTTGCTCTTCGTCTGCGAATCGAAGCTGGGGTCGGGGTGCTTGACGTGAATGACGCAGATCACGCCCTCGCGAGTGTCGTCCCCGCTGAGACCGTTCTTGGCGTCTTTGAACAGGTTCTGGGACGTGCCGTAGCTGTTCAGAGTACGAGTCAGCGCCGTGCGCAAGCCGGTCAGATGCGTGCCGCCGTCTTTGTTGGCGACGTTGTTCGTGTAGCAGAGGATCTGCTCGGCGTAGGCGTTGGTCCACTGAATGGCCAAGTCCACGGTGACGGGCGCTTTGCCTTCGCTAGACGGAAATTCACCGAGCAGCGCGACGACGTCGTCGTGTACGGGCTCTTTGGCTTGGCTCAGCAGTGACACGAACTCTTTGATGCCACCCTTGTATTCGTAGGTTTCGCCCCTGCCGCCGCCGCGTTCATCTTTCAGGTGGACGATCAGACCTGAATTCAAAAACGCCAGCTCACGCAGGCGATTGGCCAAGATGTCGAAGCTGTATTCGAGGTTGCTGAAGATCTCGTGGTCGGGCTTGAAGGTGATGCGGGTGCCGGTGTCACCCGTCTCGCCGATCGCCACGATGTTACTGACCGGCGCGCCGCGGTGGTATTCCTGAAACCACAGCTTCCCCTCACGTTTGATTTCGAGGCGCAGCGTTTCACTCACGGCGTTGACCGCGCTGACACCGACGCCATGCAGGCCCGCGCTGACTTTGTAGCTCGAGTGATCGAACTTGCCGCCGGCGTGTAGCACGGTCATCACGACCTCTGCCGCACTGACGCCGCGATCTTCCATGATACCGACCGGGATGCCGCGTCCGTCGTCTTCGACGGTCACGGAGCCGTCGAAATGCACGGTAATCGTGACCGCCTTGCAGTAACCGGCGAGGTGCTCGTCGACTGCGTTGTCGACGGCTTCCCAAACCAAATGGTGCAGCGCCGAGCCGTCGTGCACGTCACCGATGTACATGCCGGGGCGCTTGCGAACGGCCTCGAGACCCTCGAGCACGGTGATGCTTTTGGCGTCGTAAGAATCAACGGGCGGAGTTGTTTCTGAAGTAGTCAAAAGGGCCTCGAAAAGTTACTTTGGGAGCGCGCGCGAAGCAAGCACCAAGCCGCAGTAAATACGCCAAAAATGGCGCGTTTTTCAGGTGTGTTCTGGCGCTCGTGCTCGCGGGGCACTGTCGCTTGTGTTGGCACGGCCAAAGCCCCGCTCACTCCGCTCATAGTCCTCACGATTTGTGTCAGACCAGCCTCTGCACGACTCCTTGTTCGACGCGAAAGTCAACCCGCTCGGAGGCAGAAAAGGTGGCGCCGCGGAACAGCTCGGGGCGCGTCGTGGTTACGAAGATCTGACCTTGCGAAGCGCGCAGGAGCGCCAAAACGGACTCGGTCCGCTCGGCGTCGAGCTCGCTCGAAACGTCGTCGAGCAGCAGCACCGGATGCGCGCCTCGTGTACCTTCGATGCAGCGCAACTCGGACAGCTTGAGCGATAGCGACAACAGCCGCTGCTGGCCTTGCGAAGCGTCGCTGCGAGCGGCACGGCCATCGATGAACAATGTCAGCTCGTCGCGTTGCGGTCCAAAGCTGGCGCGACCGCGGCGGCCATCCTCCGGGCGCCGCGCGCGTAGCTCCGCCTCGAACTCCTGCGCGTTTTGGCTGCCGCCCGGGGCGTAGCTCGCGGAAAGCTCGAGCCCCGCAGGCGTCACGCTGCGAAACGCCGCTAGCAGCTCAGGCAGAAGTCGCTCGGCCGCCTCGCAGCGAGCCCGCGCGAAGCGAGCACCGTGCTCGGCGGCGACGCTCTCGAAGTCGCCGAGTTCGGGCGCAGCGACTCCGCGCGTCTCGAGCAAACGCTGGCGATCTTTCAACGCCTCGGCGAAACGCCGGCCCGCTTCGACGCCTGGCGGGTCGGCGTACAGAATGAGGCGATCGAGCAAGCGTCGTCGCTCGTTGGCGGCGCCCGTCACCAGCTCCAAATCGCGCGGATGGAATACCACCACCGGCGTTCGCACGGCGTAGCTGGAGAGCGTTTTCGGCCGCTTGCCGTCGAGCTCGACCGAGCGACCGCGCAGGCCCTGCTTGAGAACCAGCTCTCGCACGAAGCTGCCCTCCCGCACCGTTGCGGTCACCCGAGCTTGCTCGTCGCCCGTGCGAATGACTTGGACCAACTTGTCGGTGCGGAAGCTCTTCGTCGTTGCGACCGCGTAGAGCGCTTCCAGCACGCTGGTCTTGCCCTGGCCGTTGGCGCCGGAGATCAGATTCAAGCGCGGGCTCGGCTCGAGCGTGGCCGACTGAATGTTGCGGAAGCTCGCGAACCGAGCCTTTTCGAAGCGGAGAGTCTGGGCTTCGCCAGGCGCGAGCATCAAATCCGCATGGGCATGATCACGGCGTGATAGCTCTTGGTCAGGCTCTCGCCCGCGGGCTTGATCACCGCGGGATCGAGCTCGCCCGAAATGCCGAGCGCGACCTCTTCGTCGGTCATGGCACCGAGCACGTCCAAGAAGTAGCGCGCGTTGAAGCCGACCGTGACCTCGGGACCTTCGTAGTCCGCCGCTACCTCGTCGAAGCCTTCACCGCTGTCCGGACTCTCGCTCTCGAAACGAATCTTGCCGCCGCCCAGCGTGAGCTTCACGCCGCCGGTGCGGTCACTGGCGGCCACCGACACGGCGCGCAGCGCATCGGACAACGCGGCTCGTTGTGCGCGCACGGTGCGTTCGCTGGTTTCGGGGATCACCTGTTGGTACGGCGGAAACTGCGCGTCGACGAGCTTCACGCTGAAGGAAAAGCCGGCCAGCTCGAAGAACGCATTGGGGCCGCTCTGGACCATCTTGATTTCGGATGTGTCCGTGCCTTCCTTGCCCTCGGTCAGCGCTTCTTCGCACAGCCTGCGCAGCTCCTGCACGCCCTTGAGCGGGATCAGCATGGTGGCACTCTCGTGCTTGCCCTTGACGACCACTTCGAGCTTGCTCAGTCGGTGACCGTCGGTGGTGACCATGCGCACGCGATCGTTGTCCCACTCGAAGAGCGCGCTGTTCAGGTGCAGCCTGGTCTCGTCGGTCGAAATCGAAAAGTGTGTCGCGCTGATCAGCGCCGCGAGCGTGACCACGTCGAGCGTTGCGACTTGTGCTTTCGCGTCCGGCGCGGGCAGCGTCGGAAACTCTTCGCCGGGCACGCCGTGCAGCGTGAAGCGGCGCGCCGAACCCACTGCGCGAATCACGGCTTGCGTGCCGGTGACTTGGATCGCGATCAGGCCTTCGGGCATCATGCGCACGCGGTCGAACAGCTCGCGCGCACCGAGCGCAATCGAGCCACCGGTTTCGATCTTCGCCGGGATCTTGCCGCTGACGGAAACGAACAGGTCCGTCGCTGCAAGCCGTAGCTCGTTCGGCGACGCGACCTCGAGCAGCACGTTGCCGAGCACGGGCATGGTGCTTTTCTTGTCCGCTACGCCTTGGCAGCGGCTTAGGACTCGGAGCAGATCCTTCTTGCTCACGACGACGTGCATGGGGGCCGACGTGTAACCGGGTGGCCGCCGAAGCGCTAGCCCAGAGCGCACGCTGCCGTCGGGTTCGTCGGTTGGGCCTGGCGGGGGCGGTGAGGCGCTTCTGCCTACTCTCTGATCTCCTAAATTTAAATTTAGTAGTCGTAGTGATAGGGGTTGTGGAAACTGGGGATCTCCTTGCAACCGCCAGGATTCATTGGAAAATATCAGGGCCGCCCTGTGGACGGGACCCAGGTGCCAAACAACGACAACCTGCGAGACCGGTGGGCCGGGGTGGGTTGTCCCGCCCGGCCCCCTAGGCCATCCCCTGGGTTTTCCGGAGCTTGTCCTCAGCCTGTGGAAGGCCGGGCCACGCGGCCGATCTGCCTACGCGACGGCGCCTTTTGGGGTCTTCTTGCCGCCCTTGGCGGCCCCGCGCGGCTTGTTCTTCTTGCCCAACCCGGGATTGGTCGAAACGATGCGTGACAGGGCCTCTACGAGCACGCGTCGCGCGCTTTCGTAAGTGCTGGGACCGATGAGCTCGTTCTTGCGTGCGCGCGTCAGGTCGACGAGCTCGTCGAGCAAGACACGGTGTGCGCGCTCAGCGTCGCGGTCCTGAAGGTCGGCCTGCGCCGCTTCGCCGAACACGCCGCGGAGCACGCCAGCTCCGAGGGCCGCCAAGAAAGCCGCAACCAGCACGGCGATCCAACGCCCGTTGCCCGGCGTAGGAATGCCTGAAAGCTGCGCGGTAAAGCTCTTGAGCATCGGCTCGCCGCGCTTGGCGACGTGGCGTGTGACGACCACGCGCTGACCGTTTTGATTCACGTCAGTTTGCGGCTTCTCGAAGTCCTCGATGTCGAGCTGCATGCTCGGTGCAGCTTCGGCAATGAAGCGAATTTCGGCCGTGTGCGGCGGCAGGCCGAAGCGGAAGGACGCGCTGCTCTCTTCGTGTCGAGGCAGCTGGAAGCGGAACGACACGTTGTGCTGGCCGGGTCCGAAGGTTCCAGCGAGCTTGACGCCGTGGCCCGGATCCTCCTCGAAACGAGCGTCTTCGGTCGCGTCGCCCGCCTTGAAGGCTTTGAAGCCTTCCGGCAGCCTCATGCGCGCGTCTTCGGGCACCCAGGTGACGGCGCCCATATTGAAGTAGCGAAACAACACCTCGAACTGGAAGACGTCGTCGCGCGTCTCGACGTACACGAATCCGCGCGAACCGATGCTGGCTTCCTCGACGTTGCGCGTGACCGGATAGACATGGATCAGCGCGAGCACGCCATTCTCGGGCTTGAGCATGATCGGCTCGGACGAGTATTCAGCGGGGCCGTTCTTGGTCGAGACGCGGTAGCTGAAATCACTGCCTGGCGTGAGCCCACTGAATTGGGCCAGGCCTTCAGCGTTGGTTTTGCTGAATTTCTCGCTGTGCTGTTCGCCTTCCGAGATCTTTTGGAACTGCACGCCGAGCTTCACGTCGCTGCTGGATAGTGGCTCGCCCGTCTCGTTGACGAGCTTGACCTGGATCGTGCCCGCCGGGATCTGCGCGCTCGAGACGACGCTGTCTTGTTCGGGACCTTGGGCTGCTTCTGCGCCACCGGTTGCGGGGTGACCTGCTGGCAGCGCGGGAGCTGGAGGCGCGGCTTGCGCCAAGCCGCTCGCGGGGGTCGCCAGCAGCGCTCCGATCAGCCAAAGAGTGTGACGTTTCACGAGGCCTCCTCCGGTGGCTCAGGGTGCGCATCCGGCGCGTCAGTCGCTGTTTCCGAGGCGGTTTCGGCGCTGGCTTCTGGCGCGTTCGCGGCCGAATCGGCGCGCATGCCGGCACGCTCAAGTCGGCGCTCGATGGCTTTCTCGACCTCTTGCCGGGCAGCCCCCAGCGTTTCATCGAGGCTCTGGATCAGGCGCTTGGCCTCGCCGCGGTATTTAGCCGAAAGCTCCGCGTAGTCTTCCGGAGAAATCTTGCCGACGCCGCGCTCGTACTCCAAGTCCTTCAAGGCGCGCAGCACCGCGCGCTTTTCTTCTTCGACCTTCGAGGGCGCACCCATGCTCAGCGCCTCCTCGAAGCCGATGGCAGCGCCGCCCGTGAGGCTCTGCACGCTCGACCACATCAGCGTGATGACCAGCACCAGCACCCCGGCCGCTGCCGTGAGAAACGCCAGGTGTGGACCGGTGATGATCCCGGTGATGATCACGCCCACGAGCCACACGCTGGGCACCGCCCAACGCAGCCTGGCCAAGAGCTCCGGCGTGAGCAGCTCCTCGCGCTTGGGCTCTGCGGGTTCGCTCGCCTCGGCTGCTGCCCCTGCGGGCTGTTCGGGCTCGAGCGCTTCTGCTTTGGCTTCCTCAGACACGCGGCCCGCTGTGTCTAACACCATCGGGGCGCTTTCGCCGAGCGGCGAATATCGCGCCAACCCCCAAACCGACGATGGTCGCGCCGAGCGGCGGCAGGGACCGCGAAAGCGGCACTTCGGCGCGCGCGTGCGGCGGGGGTGCGCCCGACTGCGGCCTCACGCTTGCGTAAGCGTAGCTGGGCGTCATGGCCAGCCAGAGGGAGAGCGCGGTACCGGCAGCCACGCCCGCGCCGGCCCGGACGTAGGCCCAGGCGCCCAGCTCGCCCAGCGCCATGTCCGGCCAGAGCGATATGCCCGCGCCGCACACCAGCACCATGCCGCCCAGCCAAATCCACATCACCAGCGGGTTCACGTGGAAGCGGAAGGTGCCGCGTTTAGTCTGCGGATCGATCATGCCGATGACCGTGTATAGGTCCTGCTTCAGGCTTTGGAGCAGGCTCACCTCGGTAGTCGGGCCGTCGGGATTCTTGGCGTAGAAGAACTTGGCTGGGTGGATCTGGCCCAGGCTCTCGCCATTTTTCGTGACCTCGAAGTCCGCGAATAGCATGCGCTTGTTCAAGTCGGCCTGCTCTTCAGGGCTGCACTTGGGGTTGCCGGGGCACATGCGGGTGCCCAGGTACGCCAGCGTAAAGTCGCCGATCTGGTGCGTCTGCCCCGGCGACAACGTCACTTCGCGCTCCAGGTTCCACGCCGAGCCAACGAAGCCCAGGAACATGCCGATGATTCCGAAGTGCACGATGTAGCCGCCATAGCGCCGGCGGTTTTTTGCCACCAGATTGAACAGCGCGCCGAGCACGCTTTCCGGCTCGCCGCGCTTTTCGGCGGAGCGGCGCCGCGCGCTCACGCCACGCTGAAATTCTTGGACGATGACCGCGGCGTTGAAGGCCGCGAGCGACACTGTGACGAGCGGCGCCAAGGAGCCGATTTTCTGCAAAATCACGCCCTGTAGGCCGGGGTAGAAGGCGTCGCGCGGCACGATGGCTGGGTAACCGAAGCGCGCGCCGAATAGCAGGTGCACCGTGCCCATGCTCACGAACGCAACCAGCGGCCACTTGAAGGCTTGCTTGAGCGCGCCCTCGCTGGTCTTGCGCCAGCCGAACAGCGGAGCCAGGCCCATCAGCGCGAAGATGGTCAGGCCGATCGGCGCCAGCCAGCGGTTGAAGAAGGGCGGGCCGAGCGTAATGTTCTCGTGCCACAGGTCCGAGAGCTTCGGGAACATGGTGGCCGTGAGGATGAAGGTCATGGCGCCGACCAGCGCCCAATTGTTGACGACGAACATCGCTTCGCGACTGGCGACCGCTTCGATCTCGCCCTTGCTGCGCAGCAGCGGCAAACGCCAGATGATGAGTCCCAGCGAAGTGCCGGCGATGAGCCCCATGAAGTACAAGAAGTACGTGCCAATTTCGCTTTGCGCGAAGCTGTGCACGCTCGAGATGATGCCGGAGCGCGTCAGGAACGTGCCGAAGATGGTCAAGAAGAACGTCAGGCAGATCAGGAACACGTTCCAAACCTTGAGCATGTTCCGGCGCTCTTGAATCATGGTCGAGTGCACGAAGGCTGCCGCCGTGAACCAGGGCAAGCAGGCCGCGTTCTCCACCGGATCCCAGGCCCAATAGCCGCCCCAACCCAGCTCTTCGTAGGCCCAGCGCATACCGAGCACGTTGCCGATCGAGAGGAACATGAAGCCGAACAGCATCCATTTGCGCGTCGCCACGATCCACTCGTTGTCGAGCCGGCCGGTGACGAGGGCGGCGATGGCGAACGCGAACGGCACGGAGCAGCCGACGAAGCCGGTGTACAGCGCCGGAGGATGGATGATCATCCAGTAGTTCTGCAAGAGCGGGTTCAGACCCTCGCCGTCGGGCCGCGCGCCGGCGATGTTGGTCTCGAACGGGTTGGCGCTAAACAGCATCAGGATCGAAAAAAACCCGATGATCACCATCAGCGTCGCGATCACGTACGGCTGCAGCTCGCGGTAGCGACCCTTGAGCCACGTCACCGCGACGGCCGTGTAGACGGAGAGCAGCAGCGACCACCAAAGCAGCGAGCCGTCTTGTCCGCCCCAAAGCGACGTGAGCAGGTAAGTCGTGCTCATCGAGCGGTCGCTGTAGTGCGAGACGTAGCGGATGCGAAAGTCGTGGGTCAGAAAGGCGTACGCCAGCAGCAGCACGCCGAACAACACCAGACCGCACGTGGCGTACGCGCCCAGCCGTGCCGCGGTGAGCAGCCTGGGCCGACCGCGCCCGGCCGATAGCGATACGGCGAACGTGTACGCAGCCGACACCAGAATCGCGTAGATGATTCCAGTGCCGAACTCGGGCAGGGACTTGAACAGCAACTCGGAGAGCGACTTCCAGAGCATGGGGCCGGGAGCTTACTCTGGTTTATGGCCGAGGCAGCTGGCTGGCGTCGATATTCGAGCGGCGGAAGATTCGAAGCGAGCTAGATTCGCTGCCAATGGCGGAGTTGAGCCAGATACGGAATGAATGGCAGCGCCGAGTGGTTGCCGAATACGGCTCGGCGGCGGTCAGCCACTCGCTTTTGGGCTGGCTCCTGCGCCTCGGGGCTTCGCCCACGCTGCTACACGAGGCCGTGCGCATCATCGACGACGAGCTGGTGCACGCCGAAATGGCCTTCGAGGTCGTGCGCGAAGCCGGCGGAGGCAACGTGGCCCTGGGCGGTGCGCTAGGGGTCGAGCTCGACCCCACCCTGTCGTTGCTCGGCAATGTGTGTGCTCACGGCACGCGCGTGTTTTGTCTCGGCGAGACTGTGGCGGTGCGGCTTTTCAAGCGGCTGCGCCAGGGGGCGACAGTGGACGTGGCACGCCGGGCGCTCGACCGCGTATTGACCGACGAAGTGCGGCATCGCGACTTTGGCTGGCTGTTGCTCGAGTGGCTTTCGCAACAGGGCGAATGGCCCGAGCTGGTGCGGCTGATCGAGCGGCGGCTACCGGAATGGTTCGCTCAACTACGGCTGAGCTACGGAGCGCCGAGCGCGGTGCCGTTCGATGCCGAGCTGCGAGCTTGGGGCATGATGCCGAACGACGACTACCGGGCCGCCCTCGAAGAGACGGTCGAGCGCGACTACGTCCCGCGCTTCGACGAGTACGGCATCGACGCGCGCGCTGCCTTCGGCCAAAGCTAGGCGCTACGCTGAGCCAGGTTGTGCCAACCTTTCGCGACTTGGCCCGGATACTGAGGGGATTTTCGTCGGGGGGGCGCTGGCACGCGGCGTGCTTGGCAGTCGCCCATGAGCGGCAGAGCCTCGAGGGCGCGCTTGCTGGCGCCGTCATTCTTAGTGGTGGCGTCGGCGATCGCGTGCGGCCAAACGAGCGGTGGTCCCGACGATCCGCGCGGGCAGGGGTCGTCGCCCACGGTGGGAACGAGCGGCGCCGCGGGCGTCGGGGCAACCAGCACCGGCGGGACCGGCGTGGGAGCGGGCGCGGCAGACCCCAGCGTGGGAGCGACCGGTGTGAGCGGAGGCTACGCGGGCAGTTGCGGTGCTTGCAACCCGCCGTCGGTGCTCGCTTGTCCACCCACGCTACCCACGCCCGGCTACCCCTGCTGGGCCTCCAATATCAACGGCACCATGTGCGCCTACCCCGGCCGCAGCTGTGCGAGCGAAACCGCCTGGTGTCCGCAGGGCGCCTGGCAAGTGTTTGCCTGTCCTGTGGCGGGTAGCGAGGGCGGTACTCCGAGCTTCGGTGGCGAGGCAAGCACGGTTGCAGGCGCCGGCGGGCAGGGCGGCGCGCCCTGAGGTTTGGCCCAGGCGAAGCCGCGCTTAGCTCGAAACCGTCGTGCCGCCGGGCTCGCCCAGGCAGACGCGGCGGATGTTGCCGCGCGCCATTTTGAAGACGCGAATCGCCAGGCTGTGCTCACGGCATAGCGCGACAGCCGTCGAGTCCATCACGCCCAGGTGATCTGCGAGAAAGCGATCGTAAGTGACGCGCTCGAGCATCTTCGCGTCGGGGTGACGTCGCGGATCGCGATCGTAGATGCCGTCGACTTTGGTGGCCTTGAGTAGGGCGTCGGCGCGCATCTCCATCGCGCGCAGCGCCGCAGCCGTATCGGTCGAGAAGTACGGATTGCCGGTACCGGCGCCGAAGATCACCGCGTGGCCGCGATCCAGGTGGCGCATGGCGCGCCTGCGAATGTACGGCTCCGCAAGCTGCTTGATCTCGATCGCGGTCATGACGCGCGTCGGCACGCCGGAGCGCTCGAGCGCGTCTTGTAGTGCGAGCGAGTTGATGACCGTGGCCAGCATGCCCATGTAATCGCTCTGCGCCCGATCCATGCCCTCGCTGGCGCCGCGCAGGCCGCGGAAAATATTGCCGCCGCCCACCACGAGGCCCAGCTGCACGCCGGTGGCGTGGACCTCGGCCAGCTCCGCGGCGGTCTCCTTCAGCGTGGTGGTGTCGATACCCGACCCGCCCTCCTTGCCGCTGAGCGCCTCCCCCGACAGCTTGATGATGACACGCTTGTAGCGAAGGGTGCCGTTGGAGCTGCCCGGGGAAGATTGGTTGTCCACGGAGGCGACACGTAGCCCCGGTTCACCGATTACGCAACCGCTTCTGGCGCGAGCAAGAAGGCCGTAGTAATTCCGGCGAGGCATGCTCGGTTCGGCCCGTCGTCAAGCGCTCTCGCTGATGCTGCTGGCGTTCGGCTGTCAGCCCAAGCCGAGCGGCGGAACGGCTCCAAGCGCATCCGCCAGCGCGCAGCCGGCGGGGCTGACCCCGGAGCTCGCGGCCCGGGTGCTGGCCAAAGTGGGTGACCACGAAATCACCCTGGGCGAGTACGCAGCCACGCTCGAACGCATGGATCCGTTCGAACGCCTTCGCTACCAATCCCCGGACTGCCGCAAGCAACTGCTCGACGAGCTCGTCGATCTGGAGCTGCTGGCCGAAGAGGCGCGCCGGCGCGGTCTCGACAAGCAACCGGAGACGCAAGAACGTGTCCGTCAAATGTTGCGCGACGAGCTACTCACGCAAGTGCGCGCCGCCGTGCCTGCCCCGAACGACATTTCCGATGCCGATGCGCGCCGCTACTACGACGAGCACCGCGCTGATTTTCGCGAGCCCGAGCGGCGCCGCGTCGCGCACATCGCCCTCGGCAGCGAAGCCGAAGCCAAGCCAGTGCTGGAGAAGGCACTTGCCGCGAGCCCCGCCGATTGGGGCAAGCTCGTCCTGGAAAAGTCGCGCGATCCGCGCGGCAAGGCCACGGCCACGCTGCCGCCAGAGCTGGCCGGCGATCTGGGCATCGTCGGACCGCCGGGTCAGGCGCGTGGCGAAAACCCCAACGTGCCGGAACCCCTGCGCGCCGCCGTGTTCGAGATCGACAAGTTGGGCGGCGTTTTGCCTCGGCTGGTTGCGCAGGGCGGCCAGTTTCACATTGTCCGCATGACGGGCAAAACCGACGCGCGCGACCGCACCTTCGCGGACGCCGAGCGTGCGATCAAGGTCGCGCTCGTCCAGGAGCGGATTCGCGCACGGGAGGCCGAGCTCGAGAGCGAGCTGAAGAATAAGTACCCGGTCACCATCGACGAGACGGCGCTAGCCAAGATCCCCTTGCCCGCGCCCTCGGCCAAGGCCACGGCCCCGAAGTGACGCTATTACCGCTCGCTCAAGGCGATAGCGCGACAGCGGATTGGCAGGTCCAGCTGCGTGGCGCGCTGCGCTCGGTAGCGGATTTGGAGCGCTGCTTCGAGCTGACTCCGAGCGAGCGTGAGGGCGCGCGCCGCGCCGAAGCCGAAGGCTTCCCGATCTCCGTGACCCCCTACTACGCGGCCCTCGCCGATCGAAATGACGAGAATTGTCCGATTCGTCGGCAAGTCGTGCCGCGCGCCGAAGAGGCCGAAGAAGCCCGCGGCGACTTGCGCGATCCGCTGGGCGAAGAGGCGCACGAGGTCGCGCCCGAGCTGATCCGGCGTTACCCGGATCGCGCCCTCTTGCTCGCCACCGATCGCTGCGCCGTGTACTGCCGCTTTTGTACGCGCAGCCGCCTGGTCGGCAACGGTGGCGGCCCCCGTTCGCTCGAGCGGCTGAGACCCGCGTTCGCCTACCTGCGCGCCCATCCCGAAGTGCGCGATCTGATCGTCAGCGGCGGTGATCCACTGGCCATGGCGACGTCTCGCCTCGCGGATTTGCTGCGTGAGCTGCGCTCCATCCCCAGCATCGAGACCATCCGCTTGGCGACGCGCGTGCCGGTCGTCTTGCCGATGCGCATCACCGGCGAGCTGCTCGACGCGCTGCGAGCGTTTCACCCGCTGTGGGTGATGACCCATTTCAACCACCCGAAAGAGCTGTCCGAAGCGGCGCGCGCCGCCTGTCGGCGCTTGGCCGACGCGGGCTTTCCGGTGATGAATCAAAGCGTGCTCTTGCGAGGCGTGAACGACGACGCCGACACTTTGAAAGCGCTGTTCCGCGGCTTGATCCGCGAGCGCGTGCGCCCCTACTACCTTTTGCAGATGGATCCGGTGCGCGGCACTTCGCACCTGCGCACGCCGCTTTCACGCGGCGTCGAAATCATGGAACAACTGCAGGGACGCCTGAGCGGGATCGCGCTGCCCAAGCTGATCGTCGATACGCCCGGCGGTTTCGGCAAGGTGCCGCATGGTCCCGCGTACGTGCTGTCGCGCGACGCCCAAAACGGCGTGACGCGTTTCCGGACGCCGCGTGGGGTCGAGGTCGACTACATCGACCCCAAGGGCTGAGCTACTTGCCGAACTTGGCGCGCAGCGCGGTGCACACGGCTTCGGGGGCGTAGCGGCTGACGTCGCCGCCGTGGCTGGCGATTTCGCGCACCAACGAGGCGCTGATGAAGCCGTAGTTGGTTCGCGTCGGCAGGAAAACCGTATCGATCTCGGGGCGCAAATCGGCGTTGGCGTGGGCGATTTGCAGCTCGTGCTCGAAGTCGGTGCCGGCACGTAAGCCGCGCACGACCACGCGCGCGCCGACGCGCTTGCCGTAGTCCACCAGCAGGCCCTCGAACGACTCGACCCGCACGTTGGCGTACGGCGCGCAGACTTGCTGCATCAAGCCCAGCCGCTGCTCCACCGTGAACAGCGCGCTGCGCACGCGGTTGATGCCGATGGCCACGATCACTTGCGGAAACAACTTCGACGCGCGCTCGACGAGATCGAGGTGGCCGAACGTCGGCGGGTCGAAGCTGCCCGCGTAGATCGCGAGCTGCGTCTCGCTCACGGCTTCGCCCCTGGCGGAGCCTTGGGCGGTGCGCCCGCCTTGCCATTGTTGGCGGCAGGCTTGGCAGCGGCAGCGCCCTTGCCGGCCTTGGCCGGTGGCGCATCGTCCTCTTTGTCGAGGTCGTCGTAGTTGGTGTCGTCCGGCGGCTCGTCCGTCGTCCAGTCGATGGGCGCCTGGTTGAGCGCTTCGTGCGGCAAATCCTCCAGCCACATGGTCCGACCACCGTCTACGAGCGTCACGCGGAAGCTGGCGAACATGCCCGAGCCCACCAGGCCGTCCAGATCCACGCCCAGGCCCTCCTCACGTTCTTTTATCGGCTCGTTGCCCGCTAGCCCCGGCACGCTCGGGACGTCGAACGCACCCAAGCGCAGGAGAGGTACGACACCTTGGCGCAGCGTGCCCTGGTTCGGCACCAGGCGCAGGCTCGAAAGCGGAACGCCCGCCTTTTTCCAACCGCCGTCGTCGAGCGCCACCGGGAACGGGATCGACGTGTCGATCAACAACGATGCCGGCACCTGTGACGCGGTCGAACCCACGGCGCCGCGCAGCAGCATCCCGCCGCCGCGCACGTAGGTCAGCTTGACGGCCGTTGCTTCGGGCGGCGGCGGAGCTTCGAAATTGCGCACCACGAATTGCCCGCCCATGAAATCGAAGGTCGGGTGCAAGTGCCGCAGCAAATTCACGCCGAGCAGTGCACGAATCGGCGCGTTCACCTGGCGCGAAATGCCCGAGAGATCTTTGGAGAGCGCCGGCACGTCGTGCACCTCGATCTTGTCCCCGAAGCGCATCGATACCCAGGTCGGTTCGGTGCCCTTGCTGGCGTCGAGCACGACTTCGGCGGTGCCGGTCGCGATCAGGCCCAGCGCCGGTTCGCCGGAAATTTCGAGCGGCACGATCAGCGCGGCGGTTCCCACCCGCGGCATCTCGGTCACGGCCACCATGCCGCCCGTCATCGCGAACGGCTTGCGACCGATGCCGCGCCGAGAAAGCTTGGCGATGTCCGTCGCCCATGGGTCTCGCACCTCGGGATCCGCCACCAAGCGCTCGAGCTCATCAGCCGCTTGCTCGACGTCGCCCGAGTACCACAGAGCACGGCCGCGGATGGAGCTGGCCTCGGTGCCCTCGACGCCCTTGAGCAAGCTGATGACCTGAGCGTACTCGAGGCGCGCCAGAGCGATGCGGCCGGCGAGTACGCGAATTTCCGGTCGGTGCTGGTCTGCGTGGAGCGCGCTTTCCACAGCGGTCTGTGCGTCCTCGACGTCCCCGCTCTTGAAACTGGCCTCCGCGCGGTCAAACCACTTCTTGGCCAGCGGCGGCCACTCGGCTTCGCCTGGGCCCGCCGCAGCACAGCCGCCGGCGAGCGCTACCAAAAGAGCCAACGCGGGTCGCGCTTGCAGCGTCAGAAAATCGAATCGAGCCATTTGCGAGCGGGACTCTGGCTCAGGATTCAAGTCGAGGCGAAGGGATTGTTGCGGGGGCATGTCAAATGCCGACTTGCCCGCGGCCGAATACCCAAATCTTTCGAGAAATTCGGATGGTTTGCCCCAATCGACCAAGTCCGCGCTAGATTGAGCTTTCGTGGAGCCCACGGGCACCGATGCCTCAGCACAACTCGCCAACCGCGACGTGCTCGGCCTGCCTGTGCTGCTCTTGAACCGGCACTTCGCGCCAGTCACGGTCGCGACGGCGAAGCGCGCCTTCTGTCTTCTTTACGGCGGCGCGGCTCACGCGGTCGGCCACGACGGCGACACCTACGATTTCAGCGATTGGCTCAACTTGCCGGTGCGCGAGGCCGACGATGGCTTGCCGATCATCGGGCGCCAGATTCGCGTGCCGCGCGTGCTGCACTTGTTGCGCTATGAGCGCACGCCACGCGCGATCGTGCGCCTCACGCGCAAGAACCTGATGCTGCGCGATCAGTTCCAGTGCCAATACTGCGGCAAGCGACCGAGCCAGCGTGACCTCAACGTCGACCACGTCATGCCCCGTTCGCGAGGCGGGCAGGACTCGTGGGAGAACTTGGTCGTGTCGTGTCGCTTCTGCAACTTGAAGAAAGGGCGGCGCACGCCGCCGGAAGCCGGCATGACGTTGATGCGCATTCCGCTGCGCCCGCGCTGGTCCACCGCCACGCAAATCCTGCTCGTCGCTCGCACTCCCTATGAGGAGTGGGATCCGTTCTTGAAGGCGGGCTGATTCGCGAAGCCAGATCCGTGGGAGCGGGGCGGGCCCCGCGACACAAGACAACCGGGTTGAGCTGCGGCGAGCGCAGAGGCGCGGGCCTGCGCGCGGATCACGGCGCTTGTGCGTGGCTTTCGACGGGTGTTTAGTCATGGGCCATGAAGCGCGCGTTTGCCTTATTGGTCCTCACCTTGGTTGCAAATGGCTGTGGCGGAGACTCCGCAGGAACCGGCGCCAAAACGCCCGCCGACGCAACGACGCCCGCCGCGGATTCCCCCGCGGATTCCGCCTCCGGCGACAAGTCTGCTGACAAGCCGGACGCCGACAAATTGCCGGCGAAGCCCCCCGGCGATGAAGAAGGCGCCTGGGCCGGTGAGAGCGAAGCCAAAAGTGCCACGCCAGCCGCCGGCAAGGGCGCGCCGGAAAGCCGCAGCATGGACGTGATCGCCCAGCTGGTGAAGGCCAACCGCCAGCCGGTGCGCGACTGCATGGACAAGGTTCAAAAGCAGCTGCCGGATCTTGCCGGCCTCATGGTCATCCACTTCGTCATCGATCCCGAAGGCAAAGTGACCAAGGCCGAGCTCAACGTTGAACGCTCGACCATGAAGAATCCGGAGGTCTCCGACTGCGCGGTCAAGGTCATCACGGGCCTCAAATTCCCGCCTTCCTCGCGCTCCATGAAATCGGAAGTCAACTATCCCTACGACTTCAAGAAGAAGCAGTGAACTCGATCGCGCCGCGCAGAAGCTTGTTTCCGGTCGCGGCCGGTGAAGATCCGTACCAAACGCTGCTGAGCGAGACTCGCGCGCTGCAGCGCGAGCAGCGCGCCCAGCGCGAAGCGTGGCTATCGGAGCTGGGGCTCGAAGGGCGCGACGAAGCGCTGTTCGAATTCGAGGTGCTGCTCAAGGCAGCAGCCTGCTTCTCCAATCCACGCAACCATCCGGGGCCTCCGCGTCGGACGGCGATCGTCGCGCTCGACTTTCGCGCCGCCATGACGGCCTTTCACGACGGTCTCGCACGCGCGATCTCGCTGGCTCGCCAGTTGCTCGGCCCAGCGGACCGCGCCTTCGTCTTCCATCGCTACCTCGAGACGGTGCTGCCGGAAGACAACGCCCGCACGCGCCTGCTCAGCCACGGCTCGAACCAGACCACTCCCGAAGAGAGCCTGGTCACGTTGCGCCATGGCCTGACGGCGGGCGCCGAAGTCATCGAAGGACTGCTCCGTTCCCAGCGCGTACCATTCCGGCTGTTTCACGCCGCGCTTTCGCAAGTTTACCGCGAAATCGACCGCAGCGCGTTCTTCAACCCGCTGAACGCGCTCGAGTTCCGACCGGAGTTCGACCGCATCAAGAGCGCGCAGGTGCTGGAGCTGATCCGCAGCGTCCCCGGACCCGAAGCCCATCGGCTGGTCGCGCTCACGTTTCTGTCGCTGTTCCGCATGCTGCGTTACTTGACGCTCGTCAGCCGCATCTTGGCGGACCCGGGCAAGCGCCGCGAACAAGTCGGCAGCACCTACCTAGTGCTGAGCGTGCTGCGTTCCGACGCGCGCGCGCTCAGCGACTACCTGCGCCAGCGCTCCGGCCAACTGTTGTCCGAAAGCTTCGAGCGCGACCTGATGAGCGTGCCGGCCGCGCAAATCCGCGAACGCACCCCGACGCTGCGCGCCTCCGGCCACCGCCTGATCGGCATCAAGAGTGCGCTAGAAGGCATCGCCGGCAGCCTCCGGCTCGAGCTGCGCCGCGCCTTTCAGCATGATCTGCCCGGTCCCGAACAAGAGCTCAGCTTGAAGGACTTCAAGCAGCGCGTGAACCAAAGCGTCGCCACGTTGCGCCCGGCGCTGCAGAACGCCGTGCTCTTTCTAGGCAAAGCGCTCGGCGTTACGCTTGAGGAGGGAGGCGTTTTCGACGCCGAAGCCGAGCGCCGCGAAACCAGTGAGCGCTTGCGCCGCGACGTCTGGATGTTCGCGCAAATCGTGCGCGCTTTCTCGAGCAAGGCTCAGCACTCGCCCACCGAAGATCGCTGGGCGGCGCTGTACAACTTCCAATACGTGCGCGAGTTCCTGTCGTACTTCCGCGCTATGGGCTACCCGCTGCTGCGCTCCAGCGACTACCCGCGCTTCGACGCCTTCATGGCCGCGCTCTCGGGGCTCGAAGACACCGACCTCGTCGATCCTACGCGCCTGGAAGCCGCCATCGACGAATGCATGGCGTTCCACGGCTTCCTGACCAAATTGTTCGACGACATCTCCAAACGCGACGAGCTCGCCGGCGTCGCGTTCGATCGCCGCGGGGCGGCGGCCTCTCTCAAGTTGTACTTGGGGGATTGAGGCGCGGGCTGGTTAGGTAGGCGCGTCGGGATAGCTTCGTGTGTTTGTTTTCACCTCGGCGGCCCGAGCGCCCTGCGTCGTTCGCTGACTAAACCACGGGTTTTGCGCCCGGCCTCGCCGGGTTTGTTCACTACGGTCCTCTCGGGGCGATCGTGATCTGATCGTGCCAAGGACTGGCCGAGCGCGATCCAGTTCGCGCTGCGCGCTCGCGCACGACGATCAGCAGCCGCCCGTCTCGAGACTCGCCCAGTAGCTGCTCGTGCAGCAGCACCTTTACGGTTTGCGCGAGCGCAACGCGCGAGCTGGGATCACTTCAACAGACCTTGGCACGAGCAGATCACGATCGGCACTTCAAGGCCGTAGTGAACAAACTCGGCGAGGCCGGGCGCCTACCGCGGTTCAAATCGCGAGGGTCGCGAGACGGTAGGGCGGAGCACGGAGGAGAACAAAACCAACTGAGTCTTTGATTCGGTCCCCGAGCACGCGGACGGGTCACCGAGGTGACTTTTCGTCCGCGTGCTCGGTGCCGGGCTCAGAGGTGAGCGTGAAGCCTCACAGGAGATACCGGCAACCCGAGTCTGAGCTTGGCTACGTCACCCGAAGGCGACCGCCGAGCTCAGAACCCGCGAATCACGCCTTCTTGGCGCGACGCTTCTTGGCAGCCTTCTTCGCGCGCTTCTTCGCGACTTTCGGCGCCTTCTTGGCAGCGGGTTTACGAGCGGACTTGGTCTTGGTCTTCTTAGCAGCCATTTTCGTTTGCCTCCCAGGCATTCGGGAAGGCGGCAAGATTGCCGACGACCCGAGGGTATGTTGCACGACGTATATTGCCACCTAGTGTGATGTGTCAACGAAAAAAATTCATTTGCGATTTTGATCGCCCCAGAGAAACCGCCGACTTGGGTACGCATCGGTTGCGAACCGCGCACTTGTGCAGTGAACGAACGATCCCGCTAAGAAGCCCGGATCTTTGCCAGATCGCGCCAAATAATCCGAATCTAATCAGGCAGTTATGATCAATCGCTCGAGCAGCCTGGAGGGCTGCCCACATTGTGTCGCCAACTCCGCAAATTGGGCCGGACAGCCAACGACGGTTCGCGCTTCCAGAGCTTCGACGAAGTTATTAGAAGCACCTGATGCACCTTTCACGTCTAGCCCGTTTGAGCACGCTGCCTTTCATCCTGCTGACGTCCGTCTCGCTCTCGGCGTGCGGCTACTCGCAAGAGGAATGGGATCAGAAGTTACGCGAGAACGAGAAGCTCGCCGCTGACCTCAAGACCCAGCGCGAAGCGATGAAGAAAGCGCAAGTCGACAACGCCGAGGCCGTCAAAGAGATCGAAGATCTGAAGAAGCAGCTTACCGAGCGTGGCATCAATCTCGAGAACGCCAACGCCAGCATCGCCGAGCAGCGCAAGGCCCTCGAAGAGTACGCACGCCGCACCGAACAGCTCGATGCGATTCGCAAGCGTTTCGAGCTGCTACAGAGCAAGTTGCAAAAGCTCACGCAGCTCGGTCTCAAAGTCGAGGTGCGCAACAACCGCATGCTGATTCAGTTGCCCGGCGATGTGCTGTTCGACTCCGGCAAGGAATCACTCAAGGACGAAGGCAAGAAGATCTTGTTGCAGATTGGCGACATCGTCCGCGGCGACGCAGACTTGTCCAAGCGTCAGTTTCAGGTCGCTGGCTATACCGACTCGAAGCCGCTCGCTGGCGGGCCTTTCAAGGACAATTGGGGCCTTTCGGCCATGCGCGCACGCAGCGTGCTCGTGCTGCTCACCACGCCCCAAGACAAGGGCGGCGCTGGCCTGCCCGAGTCGAACTGGAGCGCGGCGGGCTTCGGTGACACGGGTCCGGTGGCTTCCAACGACACCGAAGAAGGTCGCAACAAGAATCGCCGCGTCGAGCTTGTCGTGCAGCCCGACGTCGAAGAGATGCTCAACCTGAAGAGCTTGGCAAAGTAGACCTTGTCCGAGTCTGCCAAGGTCGCGGCGATCGACATCGGGACGAACTCGGTCCTGCTCGTGATCGCCGCGGCTGAGGCCGGCGGTGTGCGGCCCCTGCTCGAGCGCGCCACCATCACTCGCCTGGGTGAGGGCGTCGACAAGACTCGTCAGCTTGCGCCGTCCGCCGTCGAACGGAACCTCGCCTGCTTGCGCGCGTACGCCGAAGACTTGCGTGCGTACGGCCGACCGCGACTCGACGTCGTTGGCACCAGCGCGCTGCGTGACGCGCAGGGCGCGCAGGCCTTCCTCGATGAAGCCGAGCAAATCCTCGGCGTCCGGCCGAGAGTGATCGCCGGCGAAGAAGAAGCTCGGCTGACCTTTCGCGGCGCGCTGTCGGGTCTGAGCCTGTCAGGCAAGCTGCTCGTCTTCGATGTCGGTGGCGGCAGCACGGAGCTCATCGTGGGCGACGCCGCGTCAGCCGCCCGACCTGAAAGCCGCGTCAGCCTCGACATCGGCAGCGTGCGGCTCTTCGAGCGCTACGTGCGGAGCGATCCACCCGCGGCGCAGGAGCTTGCCGCAATCGAGGCGCAGATCGCCGAGCAGCTGTCGTCGGCAGCGCCGCTGGCGGGCCTCAACGACAGCCAGGGGGTCACCCTGGTGGGTGTCGCTGGCACGGTCACCACGCTCAAGGCGCTAGAGCTGGGGCTCCCGGCCTACGATGGTGCTCGCGTGCACGGCGCTGTACTGACGCTCAGCGCTGTGGAAGATCTGTGTGCGACCTTGGCTGCGCTGCCCCTCGAGCAGCGACAACGACTGCCGGGGCTGGAGCCGAAGCGAGCCGACGTGATTGTGGCCGGCGCGCTGATTGTCCGTGATCTGATGCGCCGAGCCGGTGCCTTGCAACTGGTCGTCTCCGATCGGGGCGTTCGATTTGGACTGCTCGAGGGCCTGAGCGGCTGATTTCTGGCTGAGCGTCCTGCTCGGATTCTGAATTATTGAGGAAGCCCACGGGAAACCCGCCCTGGGTCATCATCGACGTTCCAGGTGGACAGAATTCGCAGCCTGACCATGCAACAAGGCGCATCGAACCCACGACGAACGGACGAGCGGGCCGCGGCCCCCGCCACCGACCCGCGTGACGCAGCACCACAAATTCCGGGGAAAACCCGCAATTTTCGGCGGTTTTCTTGACACATTCGCTGCCAGGAATTACAGTGCCGCGCCTGGCGAATCCTGACCAAAAATCAGGGTGCCAGACAGCGAAACTGGTTTCCACTCAGTTTCGCATGGCCCCACGTGGAATGAAGTTCATGCCCCGATCGTTCAGCTCGCGCCCACATCTACGCCGAGAAAAAGGAACACCGGGACGTAGCTCGTTCAGCTGGGAACAAATCATCGCTTCGAGTGCCTTCTAGCACCACGAAGCGGGCGAAGGTCTACTGAGGCCTCCGCGTTACAAGGAGTCGTCATGCAGTCAAGCCAGGAAGTTGAGTTCAAGGTCGGCGATAAGGCGGTTTACCCGGCGCAAGGCGTCGCGGAAGTCGTCAGCATCGATGAGAAGGACATCGCCGGAACTCGGCAACGCTTCTACGTGCTCCGCATTTTGGATACTGATCGTCGCATCATGGTGCCCGTCTCCAACGCCAATGCGGTTGGCCTGCGCCAAGTGATCAGCGAGCAAGAAATCCGAGAGATCTTCGATATCTTGAAGGAGCGCACGATCGGTTTCGATACGCAGACCTGGAACCGCCGCTATCGCGGTTTCATGGACAAGATCAAGACGGGCTCAATCTACGACGTCGCTGAGGTGCTGCGTGACCTGTATCGCCTGAAGGCGAACAAGCAACTGTCGTTCGGCGAGCGTCGCATGCTCGACACAGCGCGCACGCTGATCGTCAAAGAGATCGCGATCGCCCGCAAGCAGACCGAAGAAGAAGTGAAGAACGAGATCGAAGCCATCTTCTTCTCGAACTGATCTTCCCCATCAACGAAAACGCAAAAGCGCCGTGCCCTGCCGGGTACGGCGCTTTTCGTTTGGTGCGCCCAGCATGGGCGCTGTCTTGCGGGTGCAAGTCCCGCCGAGAGGAGGTCATCCTAATCGAAGCGGACCGCAACTGTGGGAGGGCAACCGACCGCGGGAAGGAAGCGGCGAGCGAAACCGCGTGCCGATGGTGCTAGAGCGCCAGAACCTTCAAGCCGCGCTGCCGAGGTGAAAAGCTCAACCTACTTCAACGCGTTGTAGGCGAAGACGAACGGTAGCGCGAGCCACGATCCGTCGATCCTGACGGTAATCCAGATGGCCGAAGGCTTGCCGGTCGTGAAGGAGCGTTCGGCGATCAGCGACAGGCCGGCGGCCATTTCGTAGTGTCCGTAGTAGTTGAAGCTGCGGAGGCCGAAGAAGGCGCTACCAAAGACGCCTGGCTCGTTCGCGTTGCGCAGGTACGGGCCCGCCTCGAGCACCAGCGGGAACGACTCGAACACCGGGATCAGCGCGCTGAGGCCGGCGTCGAGACGTAGATCGCTGAAGCGCGCGCTGCCCAGCCGCAGTGACGGGCCCAAACCGAAGTCACTGCCGCTCTCGCGCAGCCACAGCACGTCGGCGTGGGCGGCGTTGCACCAGCCGGCCTTCTCGAAGCCGAACGTGGCCCCCGTGCCGCACAGCCCGCTTTCGAGCCCAGCGTTCCACTGCGGCTTGGCCCAAGCGTGAGTCGCTGCCGCCGTAACCAGCGCGGCCCCTGCGAGCCGAGCCAGGGCCCGGCGACGCTTCACGGCGTCGGGCAGCCGGCGAAGGTGGGAGAGTAGAAGCAGTTCTTCGACGGAGATTGGCAGGCGTCGAACAGCCCGGAGCAGGTCGTGCACGGGACCGGAAAGTCCACGCCTGGCTGGCAAGGCAGGCTGGCCGTGTCGCTGGTGGCAGCGACGGCTGTGTCCGCCGAAGCGAGCTTGCATTGGTAGGTCATACTGTCCGCAGCGGGATCGCGCGCCGAGGCCGGAAAGGAAATCAAGCAGCCGTCACAAACGTCGATCGGGAACAGCAGCTCTCCCGATTCGACATCTTCGCCACCCAAGGTGGTGCCGAACACGCGCACCTTGGATACGACCGTGCCGGCCGGCAAGGAATCCTTGACCGAACTGGGGATCAACGTGGCGAACACGACGGCGGGAGCGGCATCGGTGCCATCGGAGGCGTCCACGAAGCCTGTGCCGACGGCTGAGAACGGGGGTACCAGCTCGGCCCCTTGCGAGTTCTCGAGCTTCACCTCCGCGCCTTTCAACGCTATGCGCGAAGTCTCAGTGCGCACGCGCTCGCGCGAGCCACGCTGCATCAGCTGGTTGCCGACGATCAACGCCGCGACGTATTCGGACGCGAACACCCGGTCCATGGTCCCCTTGGCCAGGATGGTGGTCGTGAGGTCGGCCTTGACGGCGCAGGAGCCTTGCTGACGCAGCGCGACGCCGACGATGTAAATCATACTGTCGTTCGTGGCGCAGCTGGGCAGCACCATCGCCGACAGGCCGGCAGCGCCAATGGCAAGCAGGAATTTTAACGGGACGCGACGCATGGCTACCTCGCGGCGCGCGGGCTTGCGCACCAACAACCGAAGCTTAGAGGCCCGCGGGCGCTTGCGCCAAACAATGTGCGAAAGCTTCGATAAGCGCACTCGGCTGAAAGCTAGGTCCGTGTGGGATGGCGGCCCCCGCCGCACTGCCCGAAACCGCCAGCTTCACCCGTGATTTCGCGCTACTCCAGCGGTTGCTCGTGATCGTCCGCGAGCGGCGCTGACAGCGCGTGACGCTCGATCATGCGCACGCACGCGTTGTAGCGCAGGACCGCGTCGTCGTTACCGCCTGGCGCCAGCCTTTCCGCCGTTTCGTAGGCTGCCATGGCCTCGCTGAGGTAGCCGTAGGCCAACCCCTTGGCCCCCGGGTGTCCGTCGCGGAGCCTACGCTTGGCGAAGCGCTCGCTGATGATGCCTGCGTAGTAGGCCCTTTCGTACTCGCTGGCGAAGCGGGGCAGCAGGGCTCGGGCGCGTTCCATCGTCTGAGCCGCGCTGTGACTGAATTGGTCGGTCAGCGACAATAGCAGGCAGGCCAGCGCTTGCCCGTGGTCAGGCTCGATGGCGAGGATGTCGAGACAGATGCTCTCTGCTTCGAATGGCTCGTTGAGCAGCCGGTAGCGTTCAGCTTTCTCGAACGCTCGCAGAACCGTGTCTCTGTGGATCGGCTTGAGCTGCGACATGGCG